>OBZI01000017.1_pt1 | contig 208124 bp, 178 predicted proteins | sample 1476911 | NCBI WGS metagenome assembly OBZI01 (sample SAMEA2580238, study PRJEB22360) | human gut metagenome | biome: human gut; feature: human-associated habitat; material: faeces | place: Denmark | collected 2008/2010 | reverse complement strand
CAATAAGGAACCCCCCAGCCGATACAACGATAGCGGCGGTTGAAGCGACTCAGGAGGAGCCGACAAAGCGAGAAAATCGTGCAGTTAAAACGGCTGATATTCCTGAGAAAACCTATAAAATGGCCTTTATTGATGAAAATGGGTTGTTTATTGATCCTGCTAAAGTGACGTTCACAGCCGATGTCACGAAAGTAGAAAGAAAATCAGGTACTCAGACAAAGGTGGGAACCATTACAACTAGTAATCTAGGGAATTTCAAGATGTTGACGGTGCCGAAAGTTACACTTCCTGATGATGACGCCACAGAGGACTACGGTTTTTCGGGACTAACCAATCACAAAATTACGTTGCCAGGGCAATATGCTGCCCCCAAGACAACGCCTAATAATTTTTATCAAGGACCAGACACGACAACCTTTCCTTTGGCTGTTTCCCGTCAAGTAACTATAGCTACTGGCAAGGATTATAGTACATACACAACAGGGGAACGTTTTAATATGTTTACTACGGCAACGCCTAAGCAATTTAGTTTGCGAACATATTCTTGGGTCCCTGATCCTCAAAAAGTCCAATTTTCTGCTGCTTACAGTATGGCCACGACTGCAGGTGAAAATAATTATTTAATAACCGATGATACGATTTATTATTATGTACCCAATAGACGAGTTAGTATTTATTATAATGACATGACATCGACAGTTTTGCCAACCTATCCGACAGGCTATAATGCAGCCCTTTCGAAAACGGTGGTTGAGTCAGACAATTTTCACTATAAAGCTCCAAAAGCATTTCCAAAAACCTATTCTTCTGGGAATCGTCACTTCCAGTTTAAAGGGTGGTATAAAGGATCCGCTCGACCAGATCCTAAAGCCGTTAAGTTGGAAACCACATTGACACCAGAATTTGATGTTACTTACGATGGTAAAGACAATGTGTATGTTTTTTATGAGGAATTAGAAGAAAAGACAACGACAATCCCGGAAATCACTTATAGCTTTGGGTTTGTAGATGAAAAAGGCGCATTAATAGCGCCAGCGAATTTCGGGATGCAGACTAATTTAACATCGATCATGAACGGAATAGCGAAACAAGTAGGAACAGCAACAGGTGTTAATAGTGGGAATCTGAAAAAATTAACCATTCCTAGTCAACAATTAACCTACACGAAAACGATAAATCCTGCCTTTTATGGTAGTACTAATTTTCGCTTAACAATCCCTAAACAATACAAACCACCAACAGTAACACCTGGGCCTCATTATACAGGCTCCAGTACGGCTTATCCTGTTGCAACAAAAAGAATGCGTTTTGTGGACAGTACGATAGCTGACATACGGGTGGAGACAGATGGCAAATATTATAGTTTATATCCTACAACGACAGCCAATCAGTATCGACTGTACTACACTTCTTGGATAGAGGATACGACCAAAACGAGATTTGATTCTATTTTGACTAGTACAAATACAGAAGTAAGTGTGCCAAATTACTATACAACCGATGATACGATGTATTATTTCTTAGAAAATCGGCGCATCACTGAAAATTTTGTAGATGAGAATGGTACGAAGATTACAGCACCGACAGGATTTACTCAGGGAAAGCAAACAGTCATTGACAGCGACACCTACCATTTTAAATTGGCGCAAGAATTACCTTATAGTTACTACGCGAATGACAAAGCCTATCGTTTTAAAGGCTGGTATAAAGGGAAAACGCAACCTCAAAATTTACAAACCACACGAGTGCCGGAATATGATGCCTCCTATGATGATAATGATGATTTAACAATTATATATGAAGAAATTAAATATGGCGGCAATACCGTGCAGTTTGGGTTTGTTGGAGAAAGTGGGCAATTACTCAATCCTGCTGACTTTAAAGTCACCACAGAGGTAGTTCAGATTATCGATGGCGTTAGCACGGTTTTAGATAATATTTCGGCAACGGATCAAACAGGAAACTTAAAAGCCATGACAATTCCACAAAAACAGTACACGTTGACGAATAGCTCGAACTTTTATGGTACAAGGAACTCGTTTATTGAGATTCCTAAATACTATAAGAACCTTTCGTTTCAAAAACCTTCTGGGTATCAAGGACAAGAGTATCCATTAGCAGGACGAGTAGAAAGGACTTTTTCTGGCAATCCTTATACAGAAGGCGCAAATCCTGTATATTTCACAGTAACGAAGAGTCAGAACCAACGTTATAAACTCCGTGAAATATACTGGGATGATAATCCTGAAAACCTTTTCTCAAGTTTATATAAAACAACACTTATAAGAAATGATAATTCGTTAGCTGGCGTGGAAATGTTTCCTGAAAGCACGTTATATTACTATCTTGTTAATCGCCGTGTAACTGAAAATTTTGTGGATGCATCTGGAACGAAAATTACGCCGCCAACTGGGTTCACACAAGGGAAACAAACAATCATTGATAAGGATAATTTTACATTTACTCAGGCAGGTACGTTGCCTTTTATGTACAAAGTCAATAATCGGCCTTATGTCTTAAAAGGCTGGTATAAAGGCAAAGAAAAACCAGACAAACTAAATGAAATCACCAGAACAAATCGAAATATTAGTTATCCAGTGACTTATGATGACCAAGATGATATCACTATAGTATATGATGAATTTAAGACGGAAGACAAAACGATTAATTTTGGTTTTATCAATGAGACGGGTGACTATGTAGCACCAAGTAATTTCAATATCCGCACAGATATGTCTCAGGTAGTGGGTGGTTTACAAAGCAAGTTGCAAACTATTACCGCGTTACCAACTGGTGATTTTCTACAGTTAAAGATTCCAGCTGTCAATATTGTGGGAAGTTTTACGTCGGATGAAGAGCTTTATGGAACACGTAATAGCATCGTGACAATTCCTAAGTATTATAAAACGCCGACTATAACCCCGTCGAGTAAATATAATGGTCCGAATTATTCTGGGGTTACGGGAATAATTGCGTATCATAATACGAAAAATAGTGCAGAATTTACTGAAAATCGTTTACAAGTGACACCAATTGCGGGGTCTCAAACGGATTACCGGTTTCCTGAAGTAGGGTGGCAAGGGGAAACCACTCGAACAACCTTCTCTTCTCTTTATAAAATGGATTATAATAGTACAGTGAGCGGGGTGACTGCCCACACAGAAATATACGCAACAGGGACAGTAAATTACTATTTAGAAAATCGGCGCATCACTGAAAACTTTGTAGATGAGAATGGTACGAAGATTACAGCACCGACAGGATTTACGCAAGGAAATCAGCTGGTAATGAACAGTGAAACGTATAAATATACCGCTGCAAAAGCGTTGCCGAAAACCTACCAAGTCGGAGAAAAAACCTATGTATTCAAAGGCTGGTACAAGGGGAAAGAAACAACAACACCTTTAAAAACAACAACAACACCAAGCTTTACTCCAACATTTGATGAGAATGACGACATGACCGCTGTGTATCAAGAAGCGGTCCCTACAGCAGAATTAACGGTAAAAGGTTCCGCTGACATAGTCGAAAATGGCACGACAATGGATCACTGGGAAGTGCTATTAAAAAATACGGGAGAAGCCCCGTTGACGACCATTAAAATCAAACCAACGGCGACATGGGCCGCTGGCATCAGCCCGCCCAATACTATTTTTGTGTTAGGTACAGGGCAGAATGCTAAGGCCTACCCAGTTACGAAAGAACAGTGGGCAGCAGGTTTTTCTCTGCCATTAAATACGCCCTTACCAGCAGGCGGACAGTTACAAATGAACTTATTAGGAACCGCCGTTACAGGAAATCATGGTCAAGTTTTAACCGCTGAAGTTGAAGTAACGGGCAACTTTGGCAGCTTAATCGCCAAAGATACGGTCCGTATTAAAGACCTAGACCAAGAAATAACTAATCCCGACGGCGACGGCTTCATTAGTACGCCAACATTTGATTTTGGCAAATTAGCGATTTCAGGAAGTAAGCAACAATATGGTTTGAAAAAAGCCGCTGATTACTACGACAACGGCACACGAAATCCCTATTTACGCCTGAATACTAGCCAAGACAACTGGAGCTTAACGGCGCAACTGTCGCAACCAAAATCAGCCACAGACAGCCTGCCGACAACGACCCGCTTGTTGCTAGGAACGGCCGCTGCTGCCAGCTTTACCGATTACAACCAATCAACAGAAACCAAGACACCGCTTGGCAAGACTGGTACCGTGAATTTAACCGCCGACAATACCGCAACAGCGGTGGTCGCGAACCAACAGTTCACAGGTAGTGACGTCTATCAGTTGGACTTCACGTTTGCTAACATCAAACTAGAAGTGCCCGCCAATCAAGGCATGTCTGGCCAACAATACCAAGCCGCCGTCACTTGGAATTTAGTGACTGGCCCATAAAAATAAAAATGCCCGAGCCTCTTATTTTTCTAAGGCTCGGGCATTTTTATTGATGGTCTTTTGATGGTCGTTGTGCTACAATGGTAATGAAAAGAGAGGTATGCGCCAACATATCTCTCTAGTGTAGAGCCGTTTCAGACGGTAGCGATTTTTAGTGATTTATAAAAAATAACCGTGCTCGCTAAAGTTGACGGTTATTTTTTATTGTTTTCTTTTACAGCCTCTAGGATTCCGAAGATTAACGTTGCGATAAAAGAACCGAAACTAATCATCAGAGCTAAAGCTTCTGCGATAGACAAAAGGCCTCTCCTTTCATAGATTTTAGTACTTACATTCATAAGCACCACCACCTTTCAGATTGGATAGCCGCCGCCATAACTTCTCTACACTTAGATTATACCATGTAAAACAAAAAAATAATTAGTTTCCAATATATTTTTTTAGGTAATTGTGCTATAATGGTAATGAAAAGAGAGCTATGCTGTAACATACCTCTCTGATGTAGAGCCGTTTAAGACGGTGACCTTTTTGATTATTTAAAAATAACCGTACTGGTCAAAGTAGACGGTTATTTTTTCTTGTCATTTTTAAGCAATTTCACAATCAGTGCAATCAAAGCAATGGTAAACATACCAAACCCTAGGATCGTCTGAATTGTTTCATATGTTGTACAGTAAACGATATTTTTATTCGTATTTTTCAGAGAAATATGCTACAATAGAGACGAAAAGAGAGGTATGCTCTAACATACCTCTCTAGTGTAGAGCCGTTTAAGACGGTGACCTTTTTAGTTACAAAAAATAACCGTACTCAGTCAAAGTAGACGGTTATTTTTTCTTGTCATTTTTAAGCAATTTCACAATCAGCGCAATCAAAGCAATGGTAAACATACCAAACCCAAGAATTGTCTGAATTGTTTCATATGCTGACAAAAGGCCTCTCCTTTCATAGATTTTAGTACTTACATTCATAAGCACCACCACCGAAAGGGAAAGTCTCTGCTCCTACGCTTCTCACTTTGTTGCGATTCTCGTCGCAAAGCGCATGTTCCTGTGCGCTTGCCGCCGCCATAACTTCTCTACGCTTAGAGTATACTATGTAAAACAAAAAATAATTAGTTTCCAATATATTTTTTAGGCAATTGTACTATAATGGTAATGAAAAGAGAGCTATGCGCTAATATACCTCTCTGATGTAGAGCCGTTACTAACGGTGACAAAAATTAATATTTTTGAAATGACCGTCTAACTAGCCAAAGTAAGCAGCGCCCCTTTCATTAAGGGGCGCTGCTTTTTAGTCGTTATTGCGATTGTTCAGTGTCTTTCGTAGAGAGGTTCATTTGTTCTTTGATAGCATTTTCGACACGTTGGCGTTCACTCTCTTCAACAAGTTGATAAGAAATACCTTCAATCCCTGTCACGCCATCGCCAGTGTAATCGTAGCCTTTTAATTGATCGGTTTCAATCGTTTTTAGTGCGGGGGTGTATTTTTTTAGCATTGCCATCATTTGGTCAAAGGATAAGTCGGTTTCGCCATGTTCGCCGATTACGTCCAGAATTTCTTGATATTTTAGCAAGCTGTTAAAAGAAAGTAGTTTGTTGGTTAATTCGATTAAAACTTCTCGTTGGCGGCGTTGACGACCATAGTCGCCTTCAGGGTCTTCGTAACGCATGCGCGCGTATTGTAAAGCTTCCCAGCCCCCTAAATGCTGTTTGCCTTTCGGATAATGAATCCCTTCAGCGTCAAAAGCAAAGGCGTTGTCAACAGTGACGCCGCCCACCGCATCGCCAAGGTCCTTCATAGCATCCATATCAATTGAAAAGTAATGATTGATTGGGATGTGCAAGACATTTTCAACCGTTTTAATTTGCATATCGGCACCACCGAAAACGTGGGCCGCATTGATTTTATTGTATTCGCCATTGGTGCCAGCCATTTCCACATAGTAGTCACGCGGGATGCTAGTGATGGTAGTTTTTTGTAATTGATTATTCACTGTAACCACCATTAAGGCGTTGGAGCGGTAATCGGTTTTGCGTTTTGAGTCATTCGCAATTCCCATAATTAAGAAACTAACCGGCTCACCTTTGGCTAAATCGGGACTCTTCGTGGAAGATTTTCTTGGTTTATACATGGTGTTCGCCGTTTTTTGCAAATTGCGATACATGCTGACGCCGTAAGCCGAAACAGAAAGTGTGCCTAAAAATAAAAGGGTTAAACTAAAGACCACGAATAAACTTTTTCTTTTACGAGAATGGCGGCGCCGGCGTTGTGTCGGTACTTCTGCATCCTCTGGTTCAGGTGCCGGCAAATAACGTTGAACAATTTGAAATGAAAAGTTGATCCAGCTATAACTTAGGAGCATCCCAGCGATGACATCACTAGGATAATGAACGCGTAAGATTAAACGACCTAACACAATCAAAACTAAATAAGTGAGTAAGAAAATTTTGATGCCTTTGGTTTTTTCGACATGAAGATAGGCCAAAATAATCAAAATCGTACAGACTAGTGCCATTGCTAATAATGAATGTCCGCTGGGAAAGCTAGCAGAGCTCCGGTCAGCTAAAGCGCCTAGGTTTGGTCGAGCCCGACCCACCACATGTTTAAAAACGCTCCCTAAGAAGCCGACAGCTAATAGGTTACTGACAGCCCAAAAGGCTAGGATTTTTTCTTTTTTGCGTAAAAGGTATACCATCAATAATAAGAAGAATAGCAGCATTGGTCCAATCGTGGCTGTTTTTGCTAACAGATTGACCGCTGTTAAAAGTGGGGCATTTAATTGCCATTTGATGTGATAGATAGCTTCGTCCATTTGTTGAAACCAATTTGGACTAGCCGCCACTAACAAAGTGAGGAAAGTAAAACCAAGCGTTGTTAGGGCATAAAGTGGAAATTTTTTATTCGATGTTTGCATGAGAATCCCTTTCTTTTTCCCTTGAAAGAGTAGACTAAGCCAGCATCGATTGTAAATAAGCGCTTGCGACTAAACAGGACACAGCAAGCCAATCGGTTCTCATCGTCTGAGCTTTAGCACTATCCAACGTAAAGATTTCTCTTAGCTATTTTTAGAAGAGCCTTAATTCGACCATTCCTGTTTTACACATTGGTGTCTTTCGACATTTCTGCGCAATAGCCTATGTTTGGATAGGAGCCTCACCTAACAAGGTTATTTTATCTAACGCTAGAAGTATAGAATTTATGCAGCGGTTCTCACAATGAAGTTTAAGAAAATTTATTGTTTTTTAAATAAATTTAAAGGTGTGGGGAAGTGAAGAAGTTAAAAAAACAGTACTTGAGCATTCTAAAAAAAGTGTACAAGGCTGTTCTCGGTTAACCGCTATAAATAGTTGGTGTTCAATAATGATAAATTAAAAAACAAACATTTTTTATAAGAGTGCTATAAGTTTTTCTCAGTAAAAAAGGCGGACAGTTGCTATTGAATTGCTAGTTCATTTAAAATAAATATGTCGACAATAATTGTGCACAAAGTTGATGGTCGCTATCGAAAAAGTAAAAATGATGTTGTGGAGATTTTACGTTTCAGTTGATTAAGATTACATGTTTTTTGAAGGGTTTTGCTTATAAGGGAGCGATATACATGAAAAAATGATGTTATTCATAATTGCAGTAGGCGCAACGATGATCAGTGTTTTTGCTTTAGGAGATGCACAGCAGAGTTATGCACACGGCTATGTTGATAGCCCAGTCAGTCGAGTCAAAAATGCGGAAGCAAACGGATTTGGATGGGGACCTGGTCAAGACAGCTCACAGCCAGAAATTATCACGACACCCCAAGGAATTGAAGCGCCAACTAAATTATTAGACACGGGTCAATTAAATGGAAGGTTGCCTTCAGCTGGATTAGCAAGCTATTCCAAACTAGATGAACAAACAGCCACTCGTTGGGTAAAAAGTAATATAACAACAGGAGAGAATAATTTTAAATGGGTGATGACGGCAAAACATAAGACCAATCGTTTTAGATACTATATGACGAAACCTGGATGGAATCCTAATGCACCATTAACGATGGACGAAATGGAACTGATTGGCATAGTAGGGCAACCAATCGGTCAAGATTTACCTCCTGGTCAAGGGTTTATGGTCAATGATACAGAAACACACAGAATAAATATTCCCGCTGATAGGAAAGGATACCATGTTATTTATGCCGTTTGGGATATCAATGACACGATTAATTCATTTTATCAAGCGATAGATGTTAATGTTCAATAATCAGGTATCAAGATAATGCGGCTGAAACAAAAGTGCTTAGCGCCAAGAACCAAGTAGGTTCTGTTCATCATCGAATCACTACGTTCTTCGTGATTCTCAACACTTGGAAGGATTAAGATATGCCGAACACTTGTGTGAGAAAGTCAATTTCGGCTTATTTCCGAAGGGGCTGCTTTTGTTCAGCTGATTATCTTCAGAAGTAGAAAGTGGGACATCAGTCAAAACGACTGATGTCCCACTTGATTTTTTCTAAACTTCCCCACTTATCCTCGACGCCATTCACCAATCTGGTCCAAACTAATTTCCCCAGAAGACAACGTTTTGGCCGTGCCATCAGGCAACTGAACAATCAATTCTCCATTTCCATTAATGGTTGTCGCAACGCCGCGGAAGTCTTGCCCGTTTTGGGTAAAAGCGACGTCTTTGCCAATCACAAAGGAGCGTTGTCGGTATTCTTCTAAAAAGTCTTTCGTTGAACGTTTGTCTAAAATTTGATAAAAATGATTCCAAATGTTGGCGACTAATTCATTTCGCGTCGCCGTCGGTTCACCATCTGGGAAAAGGGAAGTCACTTTCTGCCGAATGTCCTCAGGAAATTCGGTTTCTGTAATTGAAAAATTAATCCCCATGCCGATGATGACATTGGAAATTTGCCCTGTTTCCACATTGCTCATGGCTTCCGACAAAATCCCGCAAACTTTTTTGCCGTTTAAATAAAGATCATTGACCCATTTAATTTCTGTGTGAACGCCTGCCAGAGCATCCATTGCTCGAGCGACCGCTACGGCCATAATCACAGTATATTGAGCGATTTCTTCAAAATTTTGGTTCGGTTGAAGCACCATGCTCATGTAAATCCCTTTACCTGGCGTAGCGAAAAATGGTCGGCCGAACCTGCCCCGCGGCATTTCTTGCATGTCAGCAACAATCAATGTATTGTCGGGTGTCTGGTCTAAAATCGCCCGCTTAGCATCGGTCATGGTAGATTCAGATGTTTCTAGGACGGTAATTGTTAAAGGCGGTGTTTGTGGCCATAATGCCAACTGAATGCCTTCTGCAGAAAGGACATCTGATTTCTCAAGGCGATACCCCTTATTTTGCACGCTAGTAATTTGATAGCCATCTTTTTTCAATTCATTAATTGCTTTCCAAATAGCTGTGCGAGATAAGGACAGACGTTGTGCCATCTCTTCGCCCGAAAGGAATGCGGGCGTTTGTTTCATCAATAAAGTTAGGACTTGGCTTTTTGTCGACATATTTTTTCCTCCGATTCGTTATGCTTATTGTAGCGGAAAGGAAAAGGCTTGGTCAACTAGTGAAAAAATCCATCTTAGGATGGAGGAAAATGAAGCAGGCGTTTGCTATACTTATTTTATTGAGAAGGAGTGAGGGGAATGGAAAAGCAACAATATGTTTGTGAGAAATGTGGCAACATGCACTATGTGTCGGACCAATTTCAAGCAACAGGTGGGAACTTTGCGAAAATTTTTGATGTTCAAAATAAAAAATTTATTACAATTAGCTGTACCCAATGCGGCTACACCGAACTTTACCGCAGCCAAACAAGCGGCGGCATGAATGTCCTAGACTTTTTATTAGGTGGCGGTTAGTCAAAAACGAATGCATCTTTGCATTCGTTTTTTTTTTTTTGTGAATAGAAGATAGGGGAAAATGCGTAATTATTTATTACGCATTATATAGTAAACTCAGTCACATTAAGTGTGATTTAAAATTCTTTCCATCATTGCAAAGGCATAGTATAATGAAGCGAAGGGAGTGATTTCATGCTAACAACTAAATCAAGAAGACAAGGAAGCTCGGTCGTTTTAACTTTACCCACTGATAATGGTAAAAAACCAAAAGTCGACCAAGAATATATTGTGATGTATTCTGACGACGGTACAATTACATTAGTCCCTAAAATTCAGGATCCATTTAGTGAAGGCCCAGAAGGTGAGTATTATGAAAAAGATGAGTGGCATGATCTTGCACCTGAGGGGAGAGAACTTTTTTAATGAACGTTGAAAAGAAGTACATTCCCAAAAAAGGAGATATTGTATGGATTGATTTTGATCCTGCTGCAGGTAAAGAAATTCAGAAGAGACGCCCTGGTTTAGTCGTGTCAAGATATGAATTTAATCGGAAAACCATGTTTGCTGTGATTTGCCCGATTACTTCCACCATTAAAAATATTCCCACTCGATATACGTTGCCCGATGACATAGAAACCCAAGGACAAGTAGTGATCTCACAACTGAAATCTTTGGACTTCACTGAAAGAAAATTAAGTCAAATTGAGCATTTGCCATTAAAAGATATGGCGAAAATTGACCAAATAATTGAATATATTTTCTAGTTGTTGACAAAATGCGTAATTATTTATTACGCATTTTTTCATTAAAACCCTTTACAAAAAAACTCCTTTTTATGAAAAAGAAAACCTTAAAGAAACCCTTGACTTTTCTAGACAAAGGTAGTAGAATCTATAGAGCAAAAACTATCTGAAAGTGACGAAGCAGGAGCGAAATATTGTCCGTTCCGGTTTTTTATAGGAAAACAAAAGTAGAAACGCCAGAAAATTTTTCGGAAGCATGTTCTATTTTTGGTTTTTTTTTGCTTAAAAACTGCAAAAAATGCTTTTTGTTACATATATTTAATATATGTAACGTAAATGTAATTTTTTGGATCGGTGTTTTGATAGACTTATAACTAGAGGGGTGAAGAGCTTGGCTGGACACGTAGTAAAATACGGAAAGCATCGCGAACGTAGAAGTTTCGCACGTATCAGTGAAGTATTGGAATTACCAAATTTAATTGAAATCCAAACAGACTCTTATCAATGGTTTTTAGATGAGGGACTTCGTGAAATGTTTGAAGACATTTTACCAATTGATGATTTCCAAGGAAACTTATCCTTAGAATTTGTTGACTATGAATTAAAAGAACCAAAGTACACAGTAGAAGAAGCCCGCGCACATGATGCCAACTATTCTGCGCCATTACATGTAACATTACGTTTAACCAACCGTGAAACAGGTGAAATTAAATCCCAAGAAGTCTTCTTCGGCGATTTCCCATTAATGACAGAAATGGGTACCTTCATCATCAACGGGGCAGAACGTGTTATCGTTTCCCAATTAGTTCGTTCTCCAGGTGTTTACTTCCATGGAAAAGTGGACAAAAACGGCAAAGAAGGTTTTGGCTCAACAGTCATTCCTAACCGTGGTGCATGGTTAGAAATGGAAACAGATGCGAAAGACATTTCTTATGTTCGGATTGACCGCACACGTAAAATTCCTTTAACTGTGTTAGTTCGTGCTTTAGGTTTCGGTTCAGATGATACCATCTTCGAAATTTTCGGCGACAGCGAAAGCTTACGCAACACAATTGAAAAAGATTTACACAAAAACGCAAGTGATTCTCGTACAGAAGAAGGCTTGAAAGACATTTATGAACGTCTTCGCCCAGGCGAACCAAAAACAGCAGATAGCTCACGTAGCTTGTTAACTGCACGTTTCTTTGATCCAAAACGTTATGATTTGGCAAACGTTGGTCGCTACAAAGTTAACAAAAAATTAGACTTAAAAACACGTCTCTTAAACTTAACCTTAGCTGAAACGCTAGTTGATCCAGAAACTGGTGAAATCATTGTCGAAAAAGGCACGGTTTTAACACACCAAATCATGGAAACATTAGGCGAATACATTGACAACGGCTTAAACAGCGTAACTTACTATCCAAGTGAAGATGCGGTAGTAACTGAACCAATGACAATCCAAGTGATTCAAGTTCTTTCACCAAAAGATCCTGAACGTATCGTAAATGTGATTGGTAACGGCTATCCAGACGACAGCGTAAAAACAGTTCGTCCAGCAGATATCGTTGCTTCAATGAGCTACTTCTTCAACTTAATGGAAGATATCGGCAATGTCGATGACATCGACCACTTAGGTAATCGTCGTATCCGTTCAGTAGGCGAATTATTACAAAACCAATTCCGTATTGGTTTAGCCCGTATGGAACGTGTGGTTCGTGAAAGAATGTCTATTCAAGACACAGAAACATTGACACCACAACAATTAATCAACATCCGTCCAGTGGTAGCAAGTATCAAAGAATTCTTTGGTTCTTCACAGTTATCACAGTTCATGGACCAAACAAACCCATTAGGTGAGTTAACCCATAAACGTCGTCTATCAGCCTTAGGGCCTGGTGGTTTGACTCGTGACCGTGCCGGTTATGAAGTTCGTGACGTTCACTACTCTCACTATGGTCGTATGTGTCCAATTGAAACGCCTGAGGGACCAAATATCGGGTTGATCAATAGTTTATCTAGTTATGCGAAAGTGAATAAATTTGGTTTCATCGAAACGCCTTATCGCCGTGTTGATCGTGCGACAGGCCGTGTTACTGATCAAGTAGATTACTTAACAGCAGACATCGAAGACCATTATATCGTAGCGCAAGCGAACTCACTTTTAAATGAAGATGGCACATTTGCCAATGATGTTGTTATGGCGCGTCTACAAAGTGAAAACTTAGAAGTTGCCGTAGACAAAGTTGACTACATGGACGTTTCACCAAAACAAGTAGTCGCAGTCGCAACAGCATGTATTCCTTTCTTAGAAAACGATGACTCCAACCGTGCCTTGATGGGTGCCAACATGCAGCGTCAAGCGGTGCCGTTAATTCAACCACGCTCTCCGTGGGTAGGTACAGGTATGGAATATAAATCAGCCCATGACTCAGGTGCTGCTTTACTATGTAAACATGACGGTGTCGTAGAATTCGTCGATGCAAAAGAAATTCGCGTTCGTCGCGACAATGGCGCATTAGACAAATATATGGTTACAAAATTCCGTCGTTCTAACTCAGGAACAAGCTACAACCAACGCCCAATTGTTCACTTAGGTGAAAAAGTTGAAAAAGGCGATACTTTAGCGGATGGACCTTCTATGGAAGAAGGCGAAATGGCTTTAGGGCAAAACGTCTTGGTTGCCTTCATGACATGGGAAGGTTACAACTACGAGGATGCCATTATCATGAGCCGTCGTTTAGTTAAAGACGATGTCTACACTTCTGTGCATATTGAAGAATATGAATCAGAAGCACGTGATACAAAATTAGGACCTGAAGAAATTACCCGTGAAATTCCAAACGTTGGGGAAGACGCATTGAAAGACTTAGACGAAATGGGGATTATCCGCATTGGTGCTGAAGTTCAAGATGGCGACTTACTAGTTGGGAAAGTCACACCTAAAGGGGTTACAGAATTATCTGCAGAAGAACGTTTATTACACGCAATCTTCGGGGAGAAAGCCCGCGAAGTTCGTGATACGTCTCTCCGTGTACCTCACGGTGGCGGCGGTATCGTTCATGATGTGAAAATCTTTACTCGTGAAGCTGGCGATGAATTATCACCAGGTGTCAACATGTTAGTTCGTGTCTATATCGTTCAAAAACGTAAAATTCACGAAGGAGATAAAATGGCGGGACGTCACGGAAATAAAGGGGTTGTTTCCCGTATTATGCCGGAAGAAGATATGCCATTCTTACCTGACGGAACACCTGTTGATATCATGTTGAACCCATTAGGGGTACCTTCTCGTATGAATATCGGACAAGTACTTGAATTACACTTAGGTATGGCTGCTCGCCAATTAGGTATTCACGTCGCAACACCTGTTTTCGATGGGGCAACCGATGAAGACGTTTGGGAAACTGTTCGTGAAGCTGGTATGGCTAGCGATGCTAAAACAGTTCTTTACGATGGACGTACAGGTGAACCATTTGATAACCGTATTTCCGTTGGTGTCATGTATATGATTAAATTAGCCCACATGGTTGATGACAAATTGCATGCTCGTTCAATCGGACCTTACTCTCTTGTTACGCAACAACCGTTGGGTGGTAAAGCTCAATTCGGTGGACAACGTTTCGGGGAAATGGAAGTTTGGGCACTGGAAGCTTACGGTGCTGCTTACACATTACAAGAAATCTTAACTTACAAATCTGATGACGTTGTCGGACGTGTGAAAACATACGAAGCCATCGTTAAAGGTGAACCAATTCCAAAACCAGGTGTGCCTGAATCATTCCGAGTATTAGTGAAAGAATTACAATCACTTGGTTTAGACATGCGTGTCTTGGACATTGAGGAAGCTGAGATTGAGTTACGCGATATGGACGATGACGATGATGATTTAATCACCGTTGACGCACTAACCAAATTTGCGGAACAACAATCAGCGAAACAGCTGGAAAAAGAAGCAGAATCAGTCGTGAAAGAAGAAGCACAAGACGTTGTTCAAGAAATTGAAACAGCCGAAGACAGAGACTAATTTGTCGCTACCACTCTGATGAGTTGATTCAACTGCGACTTTGTTGCAACTGCGCAAGTCATTACTTGTTCCAAGTGTCGTCAGACCTTCTTTCAAGTGATGCTTGCCATTTGCTAACAAGTTGCTGACTCAGCTTCTCTAAATAAGGAAATGGAGGGAATTCCTTTTGATCGATGTAAATAAATTCGAAAGTATGCAAATAGGGCTTGCTTCACCAGAAAAGATCAGAAGCTGGTCTTATGGGGAAGTTAAAAAACCCGAAACAATTAACTACCGTACATTAAAACCCGAACGTGAAGGGTTATTCTGTGAACGCATTTTTGGTCCAACCAAAGACTGGGAATGTGCTTGTGGTAAATATAAACGTATCCGTTATAAAGGTATTGTCTGTGACCGTTGTGGCGTTGAAGTCACTCGTTCAAAAGTACGTCGTGAACGTATGGGACATATTGAATTAGCCGCACCAGTTTCACATATCTGGTACTTTAAAGGAATTCCATCTCGGATGGGTCTTGTTTTAGACATGAGCCCTCGTGCATTGGAAGAAGTCATTTATTTTGCTTCATACGTTGTCATCGAACCAGGTGACACAACATTAGAGAAAAAACAATTGTTAACGGAACGCGAATATCGTGAAAAACGTGAACAATATGGCCAAGCCTTCAAAGCTGCTATGGGTGCCGAAGCCGTGAAACAATTATTAGATAACGTCGATTTAGATGGCGAAGTTGCGCAATTAAAAGAAGAATTAAAAACAGCTTCTGGTCAAAAACGGACACGTGCCATCCGTCGTTTAGACATCTTAGAAGCCTTCCGTGCTTCTGGTAACCAACCAAGCTGGATGGTAATGGATGTTATCCCAGTTATTCCACCAGATTTACGTCCGATGGTTCAATTGGAAGGTGGTCGTTTTGCAACAAGTGACTTAAACGACTTATACCGCCGTGTTATCAACCGTAACAACCGTCTAAAACGTTTATTAGACTTAAATGCGCCAAGCATCATTGTTCAAAACGAAAAACGGATGTTACAAGAAGCGGTCGATGCTTTAATCGATAATGGTCGTCGTGGCCGTCCAGTTACTGGACCAGGTAACCGTCCATTGAAATCTCTTTCTCACATGTTGAAAGGGAAACAAGGTCGTTTCCGTCAAAACTTACTAGGTAAACGTGTTGACTATTCTGGTCGTTCCGTAATCGTCGTTGGTCCGTTCTTAAAAATGTACCAATGTGGTTTACCAAAAGAAATGGCGATTGAATTATTCAAACCATTTGTAATGCGTGAATTAGTACAACGTGAAATTGCGACAAACATTAAAAATGCGAAACGTAAAATCGAACGTGGCGAAGATGAAGTTTGGGATATCTTAGAAGAAGTTATCCAAGAACACCCAGTTTTACTTAACCGGGCACCTACGTTGCATAGATTAGGGATCCAAGCTTTCGAACCTGTTCTTGTTGAAGGTCGTGCGATCCGTCTTCACCCATTAGTTTGTGAAGCCTACAATGCCGATTTCGATGGAGACCAAATGGCGGTTCACGTGCCTCTAAATGAAGAAGCACAAGCAGAAGCTCGTATGTTAATGCTTGCTGCCCAAAATATCTTGAACCCGAAAGATGGTAAACCAGTTGTTACACCATCTCAAGATATGGTCTTAGGTAACTACTACCTAACAATGGAAGAAGAAGGCCGTGAAGGGGAAGGCATGATCTTCCGCGACATGAACGAAGCTGTTTTAGCATGGCAAAATGGCTACGTGCATTTACACTCACGGATTGGGGTTCAAACAACACTTTTAGGTGACAAACCATTTACTGATTGGCAAAAAGAACGAATCTTAATCACCACAGTTGGTAAGATCATCTTTAACGAAATCATGCCTGTTGAGTTCCCTTACTTGAACGAACCAACAGACTATAACTTAACTGTTCAAACACCAGATAAATACTTCGTAGAAGCTGGTACAGACATTCCTGCACACATTAAAGAGCAAGAATTAGTTTTACCATTCAAGAAGAAAAATCTTGGAAATATCATTGCTGAAGTCTTCAAGAGATTCCACATTACGGAAACCTCTAAAATGCTTGACCGCATGAAAGACTTAGGTTACAAACACTCAACGTATGCTGGGATGACGGTAGGGATTGCCGATATCATGGTTCTTCATGAAAAACAAGCAATCATTGATGCTGCCCACAAACAAGTTGAAACAATTACTAAACAATTCCGTCGTGGTTTAATTACTGATGACGAACGTTATGAACGTGTAATCGGCGTTTGGAACGGTGCCAAAGACGAAATCCAACAAAAACTGATCGAAAGTATGGAAGCTCGTAACCCAATCTTCATGATGTCTGACTCTGGAGCCCGTGGTAACATCTCCAACTTTACACAGTTAGCTGGTATGCGTGGTTTGATGGCCGCTCCGAATGGACGAATCATGGAATTACCAATCATCTCAAACTTCCGTGAAGGACTTTCTGTCTTAGAAATGTTTATCTCAACTCACGGGGCTCGTAAAGGGATGACCGATACGGCCTTGAAGACAGCCGATTCAGGTTACTTAACACGTCGTTTAGTTGACGTTGCCCAAGACGTAATCATTCGTGAAGACGACTGTGGCACTGACCGTGGTCTTGAAATCGAAGCCATTCGTGAAGGTAACGAAATTATCGAACCATTAGACGAACGTCTATTAGGTCGTTATACACGTAAATCAGTTGTTCATCCAGAAACTGGTGCAATCATCATTGGTGCGGATCAATTAATCACTGAAGATCTTGCAAGAGAAATCGTGGACGCTGGTATTGAAAAAGTAACCATCCGTTCTGTCTTTACATGTAACACAAAACATGGTGTATGTAAGCACTGTTACGGACGTAACTTGGCAACTGGTTCTGACGTTGAAGTCGGAGAAGCAGTTGGTACAATCGCCGCTCAATCTATCGGGGAACCTGGTACACAGTTAACCATGCGTACGTTCCATACCGGTGGGGTTGCCGGTGACGATATCACTCAAGGTTTACCTCGTATCCAAGAAATCTTTGAAGCACGTAATCCGAAAGGACAAGCAGTGATTACAGAAGTAACCGGTGAAGTTATCGATATTTCTGAAGATCCTGCCACACGTCAAAAAGAAGTAACCATCAAAGGAAAAACAGATACACGTACCTATACTGTCCCTTACACTGCACGTATGAAAGTTGCTGAAGGCGACATCATCCACCGTGGTGCACCGTTGACAGAAGGTTCAATTGATCCAAAACAATTATTACAAGTTCGTGATGTTTTATCTGTTGAAAACTACCTATTACGTGAAGTACAACGTGTTTACCGTATGCAAGGGGTAGAAATCGGCGACAAACATATCGAAGTAATGGTTCGTCAAATGTTACGTAAAATCCGCGTAATGGATCCAGGTGACACTGAAATCCTTCCAGGAACATTAATGGACATCGCAGAATTTAAAGACCGTAACTACGACACATTAGTTGCTGGTGGCGTCCCTGCTACTAGTCGTCCAGTCTTACTTGGTATTACCAAAGCGTCATTGGAAACAAACAGCTTCTTATCTGCTGCATCCTTCCAAGAAACAACACGCGTGTTAACAGATGCTGCTATCCGTGGCAAAAAAGATCCATTACTTGGATTGAAAGAAAATGTTATCATTGGTAAAATCATCCCAGCTGGTACTGGTATGGCTCGTTACCGTAACATGGAACCAAAAGAAGTTGGCGTAGCTAGCGAAAACGTTTATAGTATTTCAGACATTGAAGCACAAATGGCTGCTGAAGATGCGATGAAAAACATCAATAAATAAACCCTAAAAAGCCGTAAGGAGCATGCTCCTTACGGCTTTTTTTATTTGCTATAAGCAACTGATTGTGAGTAAGCCCAAACTTAAAAAGGGGACAAAGGGAAGTGTCTGTTCAACTGGATACCCCAAAAATTTACAGCTGTAGCCATAGATTAGGCCATAACTACTGGCAAAAAATAGTAGCATCAGCAACTGAGGTACCTGTAAAAAACAGCCCCACAAACCCAGTAACAAAAGATCCCCTCGCCCCATGGCTTCCGGAAAATAATGTAAGACGGCTCGGAAAAAACAAAAACAAAAAAGACCAGTCAGTAAGTAAAACGAATGCTGACCCGCAATTTTCAGCAAGCAAAGCACAAAAAAACTAGGATAAAGAATCTTCGGTTCAACCACTAAATACCAGTAATCAATCAAGGATAATATGAAAGCACTCGTCAGCCACCACCAGAGAATCAAAGCATCAATCGTCAGGCCAGCAAAAAAACAACTTGCGGTTAAGCCGCCCATGACAAGTTCTGCTAAAAGATAACTCTTAGCTACTGGCTGTTGACACTTTCGACAACGAAAGCGCTGCAGCAAAATCGAAACAACTGGAATTAATTCATAGAGATGTAGAGGCTGGTGGCAACCTTGACAGTGGGAAGGGGGCCACCACAAAGAACGCCCTACTGGTAAGCGCTCCGCCACTAAGCATAAAAAAGAACCGAAACAGGCACCAATCAAAAAGAGACTTAAGAAAAACATAGGTTACCTCCTTAAAAATAAACTACGCTTTTTTTAAACTTTTTCGTTTGACTAGACAAATCTTTTTTTGTTAGGAATAATAAAAGAAACAAGAAATGAGGGAATCAAATGGAAAAATTAGCGATTGGTGTCGACGTTGGCACTACGCAAGCCAAAGCAGTGGCTTTTCAAGCAAATGGCACAGTCGTAGCTTCTAGCTATGTGCGTTATCCATTAATTCAAGAGACTGAAGGAATGGCGGAGCAAGACCCAGAAACGCTGTTCCAAGCTGTGGTGAACTGTATTCGAACCGTCACACAACAAGTGAAGAATCAACCAATTGGGTTCATTTCTTTTGCTTCAGCGATGCATGGCTTAATTGCCATGGATGCGCAAGGACGCCCATTGACCCAAGTGATTACTTGGGCTGACACACGAGCATCTGATTATGCGGAAGCGTTAAAAGAAACGCCAGCGGCCCAATTGTTTTATCAATTGACAGGCATGCCAGTTCATCCAATGGCGCCTTTGTACAAGATTCGCTGGCTGCAGGAAAATCAGCCAGCCGTTGCGCAGAGCGCGGCCAAGTTTATTGGGATTAAGGACTACATTTTTTACCGTTTCTTTGGCGAATACTGGACAGATTATAGTAGTGCTTCGGGGATGGGTTTATTTAATATTCACACGCGGCAATGGGAATCGTCGATTTTAGCGTATTTATCTATTGAGGAGGAACAGTTGCCAAAAGTTGCCCCGTCAACGTTCATTTTTCCAGCGTTAGCGCCTTCTTGGAAAGAGATGCTTGGTGTTGAGGAGGAAACGGTTTTAGTTCTTGGTGGCGCGGATGGTCCATTGTCTAATTTAGGTTTGGGAGCGCTAGGAATGGGTGTAGCGACTTTGACCGTTGGTACGAGCGGCGCACTTCGGTATATTGTCGAAGAACCTTTTTTGCATCCGCAAGGTGAAACGTTTTGTTTTGCTCTAGATGAACAGCACTGGGTGATTGGTGGTGCAAGTAGTAATGGTGCAGTTGCGTTAGATTGGGCGAGCCAAACGATTTTTGCAGAAGAACGTCAGCAAGCTATCCAAAACGGGACCAATCTCTATGACCCAATTATGGCCCAAATTGCAACCGTGCCAGCTGGGGCAAATGGCTTACTGTTTCATCCTTATTTGCTTGGTGAACGAGCACCGCTGTGGAATGCAGAGGCGAGCGCAAGTTTTATTGGCTTGCGCAAAAATCACCATGCTGGACATTTAGCTCGAGCGGTGGTGGAAGGCATCTGTTTCAATTTAAAAACTATTTTAGAGGATTTGAAACAACTCGGTGGACCCGTTCAGGAGATTCGGGCGACAGGCGGCTTTGCTGATTCCCCTGTGTTCCGTCAAATCATGGCTGATGTGCTGGGAGAAACGTTATCGTTCACTGATAGCACCGAAGCTTCGGCATTAGGCGCTGTTTTGCTAGGTTGGCAAGGCTTAGGGCAGTTACCAAATTTACAAGCAGCGGCGCAACAGGTGCTGATTCATGAAACGGTCACGCCACGAGCGGATCAATTGCTAGTTTATCAAGAACTGTATCCTGTTTTTCAAGAAACCCAACAAGTTTTAGCACAAAGTTATCAAAAATTAGCAGAATTCCGAAAATAATTGATAGTAAATAGCTTTGACAAATGGCTGAGAAGTTGCTTAACTAGAAGAGAGACGAAGACTTGAGGAAATGAGGATGAGGAATGAAGAAGCAGCTATTACCACTATTTCTGTTATTCATTGGGGCGTTAGCAAGCTGCAGTGCGCCGTCTCGTTCCGGCGAAAAAGCAGCGCAACAGTTGGTAGATTACTTTATTTATCAAGAAAAGACAGCGACATTCTCTCAAACTTTTCGTGAACCGAAAGTCTTGGCGGAGCATTTGCAGACGAGCCGTCAACAGTTCCAGAAGCAATTTTTCAATAGCTTAAAAGAAATGAACGATGAAGTCACCGAGACTGAAGCCCAGAAGCTTAGCACAGAATTACTGGCTCAAGTGAAGAAAAAAGCGTCATATCAACTAGTAGCCACAAAAGAATTGAATGGGCAAGCGACAATCACTTTTCAGATTAAGGGCTTAGATTTTGTGACGGCGATTGAAGATACAACCACTGCTCTTCTTCAGCAAACGCAACAGGCAACACAAGCGCTAGACATGCAGCACACGTTAGCCGTTTTAAAAAAAGAAATCCAACAAATCAATGTCAGCCATGAGCCAGTTGAACTGCCATTAACGGTTAAGCAAGTAGAAGGACAATGGTACTTGCCGGCAGCGGAGCAACTGAGACTGAATCAGTTTTTTTTAGCTTTCGTCACAGGAAAAGAAGATACTGACCAGTTGACAGAGGCACTCGACACGATCCTCACTCAAGCGGAACAAAAAGTCGTCACTGCGGATGAAAAAACAGCGATTTCAGGAAATTAATTAGATTCTTAATTATAATTATTATAATTTGATAATAATTTTAAAAAAAGAAAGGTTTTCAGTGTACTTTTTTCACAATTCATATTACACTAAGAGTGTAGAAATAATATTTAGGAGGATGACAAAGAATGAAATTTGAAAAAACAAAAGAAATTTTGAACCAACTCGTTGCAGATTTAAGCCAATTTTCCGTGGTAATTCATCAAACACATTGGTATATGCGTGGACCTGAATTTTTAACACTTCACCCACAAATGGATGAATACATGGATCAAATCAATGAGCAATTGGATGTTGTTTCAGAACGTTTAATCACATTGGACGGCTCTCCATTCTCAACATTGCGTGAATTCGCAGAAAATACAAAAATTGAAGATGAAATTGGTAACTGGGACCGCACCATTCCAGAACGTATGGAAAAATTAGTAGCAGGCTACCGTTACTTAGCAGACCTTTACGCAAAAGGAATCGAAGTTTCTGGTGAAGAAGGCGACGACTGCACACAAGACATTTTCATCGCAAACAAAACAGACATCGAAAAAAATATTTGGATGTTACAAGCCAAACTTGGCAAAGCGCCTGGTATTGACGCATAATTTAAAACAACTCCCAAAGCCGCTGACGTTGACGTTGGCGGTTTTTTTTTGTTTAAAAGGCACAAAAAAATAAGTGAAAATCTATTTTCTGAAAGCGCAGAAAAACATTGACTTTATCAGTGATTGAAGGTAAAATATTAAATGGTATTGTTTGCCCCACAATGAGCCCCGGAAACTCAAGTGTATGTCAAACATCGAAAACAAAATTGGAGGAAAGAAACGTGCGTACAACATATATGGCCAAAGCTGGCGAAGTAGAACGTAAATGGTACGTAGTAGATGCAACAGATGTTCCTTTAGGACGTCTATCAGCAGTTGTTGCTTCTGTACTACGTGGTAAAAATAAACCAACATTCACACCACATGTGGATACTGGAGATTTCGTAATCGTAATTAACGCTGATAAAGTAAAATTAACAGGTAAAAAAGCTACAGACAAAATTTACTACCGTCACTCAATGTATCCTGGAGGATTAAAATCAGTGACAGCTGGTGAATTACGCGACAAAAACTCTCGCCGTCTTATCGAAACTTCTGTAAAAGGTATGCTACCTAAAAACACTTTAGGACGTAAACAATTTACTAAATTGAACGTATACGGTGGAGCTGAGCATCCACATGCTGCACAACAACCAGAAGTATTAGATATCACGAACTTAATTTAAGGAGGGAAATTCATTGGCACAAGTACAATATAGCGGCACAGGCCGTCGTAAAAATGCAGTTGCCCGCGTACGCTTAGTACCAGGTACTGGTAAAATTACTGTAAACAAAAAAGACGTAGAAGAATATATTCCACATGCTGACTTGCGTGAAGTTATCAACCAACCATTTGGCGTAACTGAAACAAAAGGCGCTTACGATGTAATCGTAAACGTAAACGGTGGTGGCTATGCTGGACAATCAGGAGCTATCCGTCACGGAATCGCTCGTGCATTGTTACAAGTAGATCCTGACTTCCGTTCTGCTTTAAAACGCGCTGGGTTACTTACTCGTGACGCACGTATGGTTGAACGTAAAAAACCAGGGTTAAAAAAGGCAAGAAAAGCAAGTCAATTTTCAAAACGTTAATCCTTATTATATCAAGGATTTCAAGGCATCATCCGTTTGGATGGTGTCTTTTTTTAGCTAAATTCCTTGAAAATTGGGTCTATTTTACAGACCCTTTTCTTAAAAGTACTACTTTTTAGATTTGATAATTACGTTATTTTAAATTTTATTTATTTCTAATATTCACTATTTTTATAGTAGTGTTAGGTAATGTGTCTGCATAAATTTGTTATACAATAATGGATTTTGGTTTTGGGACGTAAAACATGGTATTTTATGTGTCTTACGTTGATTTAGCATGTATAGAAAGTCTTTAATAGGTGAATAGAAAATTTATTTTTGTTGAACTAAAAAAGAAGCTAATTCGTATGAACTAGCTTCTTAGCTATCTAAGTATAAAGCAAGTCTATTTGCTGTTTCTCTTTTAGCTTCAGTTGTGACATGAGTGTAAATCTTTAAAGTTATATCACTATTAGCGTGTCCTAACCGGTCTTGAACTTCTTTTAGTGTTGCTCCTGCCTCGAATAACAATGAACAATGAGTATGCCTAAACCCATGAATTGTAATTTCTCTTATTTCTTTATTTTCTTTGGTTACTGTTTTCATGCAACGATTCAAATAGTCTGGGTCAAAAGGTTGGTCTTTTTCATTCTTCAGTGGGATATCTCTTGTAAATACTAAATGATTGTCCCTGACATTAATATAGCGTGTCTGTTGTTTCTCTTTCCAATTCATTAGAATATTATAAGTTGTAGGGTCAATGCTAATTACTCTATTGCTATTTTCATTTTTAGTATCAGATACATAAGCCACACGTTTAATCATGGTCATTGATTTATTAACAATAATACTATCATAGCGTATATCCGACCACCTCAAAGCCATCAGTTCGCCTTTTCGGATTCCAGTAAAAGCCAATAATCGAAAAGCTGTAAACCACATATAATCATAATTTTGTTCTAATATATCCAAAAACTTATTCAATTCATCTTTATCATAGTAGTTTTCAGTATTACTGCTTGTTAATTCGACAGTATTAGCAATATTCATTCGAGATTTATTTATCTTTGGCATTGTGCATAATCGCATAGGATTTTTTTGAATTAAATCTTTTTTTATTGCTAAATCAAGAATTTGTTGGGTGTAACCCTTTAAAGCTTTATATTTATGATATTCTTTCGCCCACTTATTGAGTATTTGCTGACAATATTCTGTAGTTATCTCATCAACATATTTTTTACCAAAAACAGGTAATATTTTTAATCTAAACAAATCAATTGTTCTGTTGTATGTAACCAATCTGACAGAATCTTTATAATCGAGTATCCATTCGTTATACATATCTTGGAATGAAATTTGAATGTATTTTTGTTCAGATTCAATTTTCCCTTCTATTTCAGCTAATTTTTCAAGTGCTTGTTTTTTTGTTGAAAATCCAGACTTTTTAATATACTTTTGTTTTCCATTATAATCCAAGCCAAGAAAAATTCTGAATTTATAAGCAGTTTCTCCATTTTTCTTGATATATTTGTCTACTCTAGCCACTATAATCGCTCCAATTCTTCAGAAGTGTGCAGCGATTATACCTCGCTTCAGGAAGGATATCTAGGATGTTCTACAAATTTGCTCTCCGTTATTTATGATGCTATAAAGGTCCTTGTAAGGGATACTTTTGTAATTAGTATCCCTTGTCGATGCTGATTTATCAGCATCGAAACAGACTACAAAGTTGAAAAGGATACTTTAATTATTATTCAATGTAAAAGTATCCCTTTAAAACAGCATAGGAGGAGGCAAAATGACACGAAATATTATTAATGTAAAACCAATTAAGGACAAACAAGTGATGTTAGATTTTTTAACGGAATTGAAAAAAGGAAAACATGGAAAAAGAGACCATCTGATTTTTGTGATTGGTATTTATACAGGGTTAAGAGTATCTGATATTTTGAACTTGAAAGTTTCTGATGTTCAAAATAAGACTATTACAGTTATTATTGAGAAAAAGACAAATAAACAAAGAGAATTAAATCTATCGAATCTGACAAGTTTGATTATTGATTATTTAAATTCTTATCATGATGGACAATCTAATTGGTTATTTTATAGACCTTCTGACCACTCTAAACCGTTAGGAACACATCAATACTATAAAGTCCTGCAAAAGGTCGCAAATGTTCTTGAATTGGATTATATCGGCACACATACCATGAGAAAAACCTTCGGATATAAATACTACCGACAGTTCAGGGATATTCCTACGCTGATGAAAATACTAAATCATAGTAGTCAAGCAATCACGATTCGATATATTGGACTAGAGGAGGAAGAAATCAGAGAGAGTTTAGATAAGTTTACCCCTTTAGATTAATGAAGATATAAATAAAGCACAGTCTGAAAATTGACTGTGCTTTATTTAGTTAATGACTAAGTATGAAAGGTATACACATAACCAAAGTAATAATACCAATGATTAATGAATAGACAGTAACAATGAAAAGTTTTGATATCAGGTCTTTTTTCTTGTTTCTTAATTCTCTAACTGGAGCAACATCTTTATTTTCACTAAATGCCACAATTTCTTTAAAAGTTTGAATATTTTCATTTTTTTTAATTTTTTCAATTTTTAGTGCTGCATACATTGAGATAGACCAAAGTATAAATGGAGGAATAATCCACCAGAAATTTGGTAGGAATAGGGATGGACCAATTGAGATAGCAAATAATAAACTAAAACCTATCATAATTTTGGTGTATTTATCCATGTTCACATTAGCAATTTTTTCTTTCATTTTTTCAACATCTCCTTTGACTAATTCATCTAAAGAAACGTCAAAAAGAACGCTGAGTAATAATAGGTTATGGATATCTGGATAACTACGCTCATTTTCCCAGTTAGAAATAGTCTGTCTAGAAACAAATAACTTTTCAGCTAATTCTTCTTGGGAAAATTTAAATTCTTCTCGATACTTTTTTATTTGTTTACTTAGGTTCATTTTTTCCGCTCCTTCTGCCTAAATAATAGATTAAAAAATTGTTTTCGGCTATCAAATATCTTTATTTTGACTGAAAAACCTATGTCAAAATTCTTTTACACAGGTGAAAAGGTTGATTCAATAGCTTTCTATTTAAAGGATAATTTTTACTGATTAACTTTATAGAGATAGATTAAAAAAATGAAACAATAATTAGTTGTTGATTTATTTGTAAGAAAGCACAGTCAATTAAGATTGTGCTTTTTGTTTGCTCTTTTTTAGCTGAACTGTATTAAACTTTTCTTTATTTTGTTGACTTCTAGTATAGAGCCTATGTGCATAATTAAATTCTTGTTTATTTGAAGTAAAGTATAGTGAAGTCTTTGACTTAGAAAATTTAGCGACATAATAATAGAAATCCATTAGAGAAGAAATCACATGAACACCATATTGTCTGTTTTGCTCCATTTCATAGAAAATAAGTTTACCTAGGTTTTCAACATAAATCAGTATATCGTCACGTATATACTGACTATTCTTTTCCGAATTTCCATATGAAAAACTATCTAATTTTAGCTCAATTAGTGGTAAATATTCAATGTTAGGAACAACTAAAATATCAATCATATCTAATGAATGTGTGTGATAGTTTATATCTAATTTATTACGAAGACATGAAACTCGAATAGGAAATTTAGTTAATACATTTTTGATACATTCGACAAAAAAATTATATTCTTCAGATTGTTGTGGTAATTGATTCACTAATTTATTCGCTTGTAGTTTTAGATGTTCATTAGTTTGAAAAGTATCTTTACCTGAAGAATAACAAGATAAATACAATTCTTTTTGATGGTCACAATTCGTTATAATATGAATATTTTCTGTAAAAATACTATAAGCTACAAGTTTTTGAACAACATTAGTTTGTCTATCTAATAGGCTTAAATTCTTAGAATCAAAATGGTTCGTATAAAAGAAATATTTTCCCAATTTTTGTTTCGTAATCATTTTGTTTTTTTCAAGGGTTTTTAATCGACTTTCTAAACTGATTCGATTGCACTGAAGCATTTTCAGTAGGGTGGATTCATAGATGCCATCTGAGTTATTTATTATCTGAAATAATTCTTCTGTGTCAATTGCTCGTTTGTTTACAAATTGTGTTGTCATGTTCACTCCCTCCAATAGTAATTTTGTATAATTGATAATATATTATATTTAGTAAACTTAATTGTTCATTCTCTAAACTATCCCTTAAAACTATCCATTCAATTTGCTGATTGTAAGTTAGTAGAAAATTAGGATAATTGTAAGGAGCAGCCAGTTAGAAAAAATTCACGGAGGTTTCCATTCAATTTTTTCAAAATCCTTTCAAATTTCCTGTAGTTTTAAAAAAGTTCTCACGAAAGTTCTCAAAAAGTTCTCATCTGCTTTTCTTAAAAAATGCCTTATGTAGGGTCAGTGAAGGGTTTATGAAGCCTATCATTTTTATGAATGTAGGGTTTATGAAGGGAGGTAAGTTAATAAAAAAGAGCGTTCAATTCCTAAAAGTATCCCACAAGAGTATCCCAAATTTATAAGTATCCTAACCCTACTTCACCCCTTCATTATATCATCCTAAAACAGATGATGGAAATTTGAATCTTGTCTTTAAAATTGTTGACAAAAAAACTCTCTAATAAAATTATTAGAGAGAAATCAAGTATTAATTGAGTATTATTACCTGTAAAGTATATACTGTTTTTCCACCATGAACATTGATGTATTTCATCTTAATTGTATTTACTTCACCGATTTTTAGTTTTAATCCTTTATTTGTTCCCCAGCTTACATTTGAAGAATTCGCTTTACCTAAGTATATTTCTTTTTCTCCGTTAATACTTATATATGCTTCACGTGTCTTGTTTGTTCCAAATCCTTTATCAATAGCATCTTGTTTTACAGCAACATTAATGTCGGAAATACTATCAACAAGAACATATCCATTCTCTATTGTAGGTATTCCATTTGATGCTTGGCTTAGTTTAATTGTTCTTATTTCTGTATTATCTGGTGTCCAAATGATAGGTCCCCAATTCGCTCCTTTAAACCAAATATTAAAATAACCTTTAACTTCAAAAGAATTGTTAAATTTTCTCATACATTTACTATTATTAGTATCTAATAGATTGGTGTTCTCATCTATTTGTTCAAAAGAATCACAATATATTGTCGATAAGCTGGGTTTTAAAGTATTTCTAAATAATAAATAACTAATAGCTATAAAAATACCAAATATAATTATTGCAACAACTATAAATAGTCCTTGACTTGTTCCATTTGTCATAAAAAATGACCTCCTTCTTGTTATTTTATTGTAGTATAAATTATAGCAAGTACCTATTAGAAATCAATTTTATAGAACAGGATAATTTCTGTAAAAAAGCGTTTTTGTTAGAATAATAAAGTGTTTAAAGGGAAATAATAGAAAAGTAAAGGAGGATTAATTCGCTGGACATTTGTTATTTTTTATGCAATAATAAATGTATACCTTGATGAAATACACCATTGTCATATAAATAGATACAATATTGGATAATTGTATTCCCTCTATATGATAGAAAATCCCTAATTTGCTCTAGTATCCATTTTTTATGTGATACTAGGGTATTTTTGTGCGGAAAATAAACAATTAAAATAAAGAAAGAAGGGAGGTTTTGCAGGATGACAAATAAAGTCATTGGATATATCAGAACAAGTACTAGCTCACAAGATTTAGGATTAGAAGTCCAGAAAAAGGCGTTAGAACGGTATGAACCGGATATTATTTATTCTGAAAAAGTAAGTGGAAGAAAAGAGAAGCGAACAGAACTTGAAAAAGCATTAGAAAATTTGGAGTCAGGAGATACTTTACTTATCTATAATTTAGCTCGTTTAAGTAGGTCTAGTAAGCAGTTAGTGAATCTAATGTCAGAATTAAATGCGAAGGGAATTCATCTGAAAAGTATTCAAGAGAGTGTAGACACGAAAACGGCCACAGGAAGGTTATTCTTTACCGTTTTAGCTGCTATTGCCGAATTTGAAGCAGAAAATATCAGTATCCGAACAAAAGAAGCTTTAGCGAATTCAAACAAAAAACTTGGGAGACCTAAAGTAAAAAATAACACGAAAAAGAAAGTTTTAAAGTTATATCAGAATAAAGAATTGTCACTAAATGAAATCGCTAAAAAATGTGGTGTTAGTGTAAAAACAGTCTATAATTTAGCTAAAAGTGAAGGTTTATCAAGAAAATAGTACTTGCTATTTTAATGGACAAACGATAAAATTTAGTAGTATAACAGGGCAATTAATCGGTACAAAACCAAGGTTTTTTACCGATAATTTATTAAAAAAATAACTGACAGACAAAGACGAGTGTATCAATGTTTTGAAGATTGATAGATTGGTCTTTTTTTATGCAGAAAAAACCTTGGATTTTTACATCGAATAATAGTCAGAAAGGATTGAAAAAATGGCATTAAAAGATGGGGTAAAAATAATTATTCAAGATGCAGTAGAAGTTCCCGATAAAGATGAAAGTGGTTGTCTGGTTGGGTGTATTAGCTGGTTAATTGGGTTTGCAATTATTATAGGTATCTTAATTTTAGGATTTAAATTTTTGATGAATCATCCGATTTTCTTGTTTTGTTTTATCGCAGTAGCGTTGTTCATTGGTGTGAAAGTAAATAAAAAATAACAGGAGAGGTGAATAAAATGAAAAAATGGGTAAAAATGTCAAGTCTTGGCTTACTATTATTTAGTGTGTTAGGTGCGTGTGGGAAAGTGCAAGATACTAAAGATAGTAAAGAAGTTCAATCATCCACAGTAGAATCAACAACCCATACTAAAGAAAAAGAATCAATTATTCAATCAAAAACAGCGACAGATTACGATACGATTTATGTTCAAAATGAACTAGTAATCGGTCAAACTGGAGATGACAGCTCGTATAATTGGACAATTTATGATACATCATTAAAGGAAAAAAATTCTATTTTAAATGCTGATAAGAAACGAGATGAACTGGCACATTCCTTGAAAACAGGTTATTCAAAAAAGGTAAATGGAACAGCAGTAATAGAAAATAATGTGAATGAATATGAAATTTATTCTACTTATTTAGATGAAAATGCTGAACTGGCAAAGACTAGTTTAGGAGAACGAACAGTTGATAATGATGTGTCAATAAATACATTAACTTCTGGGAAATATGAAATTATTCCTTATCGTGATTGGTCAGGAGTTACAATTAATTATTTAGCTAACGGATATAGAGAAAAGAGATTTTCAACCGCACATGGTAGTATGTCAGGCGATATAAATAAAAATGGCTATTTCACACTTCTGGACCAAATGAATGATAGAAAGACAGGTAATGATACTTCTGTTCAGATTTATGATGCAAAGTTGAAAGACAGTGGTGATAACCGTAGTGGTGAAAAAGATATAGCCACTAAAACAATTAATACAGTCAAATTAGATACAGCAACAAATATAAACGATAAAAATCGTCTATTTATCAGACAGTATACAACTGGCTTAGTTGATGACCCTGCGATTTGGACATTTTATGATTTGGATTCTGATACAAGTAACAATTATCCATCAAATATAGAAATTGTTAAATTTGTTGACTATGGCATTGAAACACCAATTGGGGACGGCGAATTTTTAGGAGACATTGGTGAAGCAGAAAACTATGTTTTTGAAGATTTAAATGAAAAAGTAACACCTGATGATTCTACTCCTTCAAGTATTGATTTTACACCAAGAAAAAAAGGTATTATTTCATCCGATGGAACAGTAATAAAAGAACCGTTTGCCTTTGAAATTAAGAAACCGAACATCAATGGAATTGCTCCTTATAAACTAGAAAAAGATGGCAAGTATGGACTGATTAACGTAAATACTGGTGAAATTATCAAAGAACCATTTGCCCATACTATTCAACAATATAACGACAATGGATTATCAGCAATGACAGAATCTGAAGATGGGAAATATAGTATCATTGATGAAAAAGGAAATATATTAGAAGAAACAGAATATATTTATATATCACAGCTAACTAATGATAATCTAGCAAGTTATCGAGAAGAAGCAAATGAAAGTTTAGGCGTGTTGAAAGTCAATGAATGAGTTAGCCAAGAAAAAATATGTTCAACATAGGATAAAGCGAACTTTTGTCAATGCAAATGTGACGATACCTAAAATTGTGATAAATAATTTGTCAAATGAACTTTATGTTGAATTTGAAAAATTATCAGAGCTTGAACAAGAGCAAGTAATATTTTCTGATGATTTAGTTGTAGAATTGTGGAATAAGCATATGGATAAAATGAATACAGAATTGTTAGAAGAGATATGAGTAAAATCATGTCTCTTTTTTATTAGAAATTTTTTCAAAAATATTGTCAAAAACCACTTAAAAAATGACCCCTTTAAAACCTTGATTTTATAGGGGTTTTTATATTATTGACAAAATTAATAGATTATTGTTATATCAACGTTTTAAAGCATTATTTTTCAAAAAGCGTCTTAAATTGAACGTGAAAAAATTTTTGTGGGGAATTATCCACTTCATGTTCAATTTAAGACGCTTTTTTATATGTAGAAACGAGAAGAAGTAAATAAAACGTCGATAAATCACTGTTTTTAATTAGTTTGGTTCTTTCTAAAGTTAGTAGGTAAAAGAAGGGATTTTTTGTCTAAAAATAAATGATAGATTTGCTTTACTTTAGTTTTAAATGATGGTAAGGTCCATCCGTGATTAATAATTTAATTTTATATGGAGGAGTATTGCATGGAAAAAGAAATAGCTAAATATGAAGATTTAGAACAAGTTCAGGAAAAAATAAAAGAATGGCTGATGGTATTAGATAAAGTTTATTATGTAAAAATGACGATGATTGCCAAAGCAATAGGTATTCACGCCCAAAATCTACATAATTTTAGAAAAAATAAAAGAGGATTGAGTGAAGAAAAAACGTTCTTGTTGGAAAAGCATCTGGTGCTAAAATATGGAAAAATATTGGATTTAGAGGGGGAGGATTATGCGGTTATATTTAAGTAGTATTGAAAATAAAGAAAAACCTAAGGCTATTCTAGTTAAAGCTATTTCAGCAACTATTTTAGAAGAATTAGTTGATATTTCTATGGAAGAATTTGCTGAAGAGCTAGCAGAACGTGGAAAAACAGCAGTGTTAGCAGAATTAACAGAACCTAAATTATCTAAACAAACAGCAATTATCGGACAAGAACTAGTTATGCTTGATTTTGATAATAAAGATATGAACAATATCTATACGATTGATGATTTAGAAGCAGATGAATTTATGTTAGACAATGCCTGCTTTATATATCGAACATTTAGTGATGAAAATTCAGAAGTCGATAAATTTAGAGTAGTTTTTCGATTAGATAGGATAGTTACTTTAAATAAAGAGATAGAAGCAATTTATCAATCCTTATTTAAAAAATATCCCCAAGCAGATAGTAGCGTGGGACAAACCAATAGGTTATTTTTTGGAAGTAATAGTGGATATGAAGTCATAGATTGGGATAATGTTCTAGATACTAATAGTATACTTATTGATAAAGAAGTTGTCGAATCAAATAGTTTAGAAGTAGTGAGTGGGGAAATGTTGAATGAAGACACACCAATCTACTTATTGCTAAAGTATAAAAGGTATGATTTAGTTAAACAAAAATTTGGCAATGAACACAGCAATATTTTTCCTGATGATATTACAGCTTCCAATTATTTTAAAACAAGAAATATACGAGAGTTCTTGGAAATATCTGATGAAAATCCATTCTATGATATTTTTCATGAAGAAGATAATCCAAGTGCCAGCGTTTATTTTGCAAAAGATATTCAGATTTATATGTATAAATGTTTTTCGGAAAGCCATCCATTTCATGGTGATATTGTGAAAGTATTAAAGGAATATTTAGGACTTCGTTCGTTCTCTCAAGTAATGGATTTATTAATTAAAGTGACTGATAGTGAAATAAGTTATTTAAGTGAAATAGGTCAAGCTAAACGAGATTATAATGACTTTAGAGAACAACTGAAATATAAGCAATTAGAAAAAAATTATCCTGAGTTATATTCGTATGTGAATAGATATGAAGATGAAGTGATTGAAATTATGGATATCATGTTCGACTTTACTTATCTAGATAGAACCACAGGGGAACTACAATATTTGAACTATTTATCTTTAGACAGAATCACAAAATATGTCAATGATAGGTTACACAAGAAGAATTCTAAAACTAAAATTTCTAACATAATGAACCTAATTATAGTAATGGAAATGGTTACAAAAATTCCACCATCAGAACTCCCTAAAGAATTAAAAGAACAATTGATTGATAAACAACAAAGTGATTCACAACAGATTAGAACTAGCAATGTATATAAGCCAAGTATTGATTTAGCACATGTTTATGGAATAGCAAAAAAACTTAAAAGAAATAATGTAACGATTAATAGCCTCGGTTTTGAAGTCGTATATAGACTTTTTGGATTAGAGAAAGCTAAACAAGATTTTCCACAAGCTTATAGTCCTTTAGAAGATAGAAATTTGATTGTAATGAGCGAGAAGGATTCCAACTTACCTAAGAAAAATGTTGACTTTGAAAATTTAGTAGTTAAAATTCTTTTCAGGGAACTCAAGAAGAAAGGCTATATATTTGAAGAGACACTAATAAAATTAGTAACAGAAAAGTTGGAAAATATTGAATCTAAGAAAAAGAATAAGGTAAATGGCTCAAAAATAAAACAGAGTATAAGTGAACAAAGCACCAAACAACAATATGTAAAAGTGAGAGCTGATATTATTAATAAATATGATTTATCAAGACATAGAAATAATGTTGAGACAAATACTCTTTTGAAAGTAAAAGGTAAATTTAGTTCTAAAGTAATTATTTATAAAAATAACTGAAAGTAAGACTAGAAGTTCTGGAATGTTTAATCAAAAGTTTATGATGAATCATCAATAAATAATTCTTTAAAAATTTATATAGAAAAAACTTTTTGAAAAGACAGGTTCATAAAATTCAGAAAAACTAGGTGTTTCTTTAAGGTCGTTTTTTAGGTATATATTAGTATATTCTTATATATACTTAAAAAACGACTTGTAATTTTCTCCCAGAAAAACTGATTTTTTTAAAGGTATTTTTTTTAGAATTTAATATTTTTCTATATTAATATATACCTAAAAAACGACATGCAAGTTTTGCCTAGTTTTATTGACTTTTAAGCATCTATTTTTTCAATTTTTATTTTTGGTATCTTAAAACATTAATAAATCGGTGGTTTCACCACCGTATTAAATAGAGGTTAGAGGTTTAGTCAAATAGCTAAAATTTGCTGCCTAGAATTCAATATATAACGAAAAAGTGATAACTCATTGTTAGTTTTCGTTTGATTATATATTTTGTAAACTATCAAGAACCTTCTTCATATAAAGAATTTATAGTTAAAGTTATATTTTTATTTTGCTTAGACATTTAATGATAAAAATAGTGTGTAATGAAATTTGAATAGCCTTTATTATTCTCTGAGAGATTTATTCATAAAATTTCAGAATAGCTTAGAACGCTTTTTAGGCAGCCTATAATTGATTAGGAAGAGTCAATAACGTTTTAGATATGTAATTTTAAATGAACAAATTTTTAAAATAGAGTGAGTAAATTGGACAAACTAAATTTGGATTACCTTAAAGATTTGAAGAAGAAATTATTAAGTAGTAATTATATTGATGGAAAGGATAGTTCTATCAAAAATATACTAATGGCAAAGGAAAAACAATATTATCAAGATAATACAGGTGTAGGAATAAATAGTGACTACTGCAGAGGTTATAGAGGACATGTAGAAAATTATCGAGTATCTGATGAATTTTTCAAACATGTAACTGACATTAGAACTATTGACCATACTGATGTATTGCACTGTTTCTGACATATGTATAAAGCATTAATGCAACTAGAAAGACCAGAGTTATTCAGACCATTAGATAGTTTGAAAGAAACTGACATTCCTTTAGAAAAACCAGATAAAATGAATCCACCTAGAATTGATAAAGGATTCCCACCGTTTGATTCTGATAAGTTTTTAAATCATAGGTTTTTACAATGGACGGAAATTATTCATTAAATAATAAGGAGACTAGCTACTGTATAGGATAACAAGAAATTTTGTTTTGTATATGATATAATAATGAACATTAGGCAAGGAAGTGGAGTATATATGGCATTAAAATTTATAGATTTATTTGCAGGGATTGGCGGTTTTCGCCAAGGAATGGAAAGAGCCGGATATGAATGTGTTTTTAGTGCTGAAATTGATGATAATGCATGTGAAGTTTATCAAGAAAATTACGGAGAAAATCCTAAATGCGATATCACTGAATTAGATGCTAGGACTATTCCTGATTTCGACGTTCTTTGTGCGGGTTTTCCATGTCAATCATTTAGTGTATCTGGAAAACAAAAAGGGTTTTATGATGAAACCAGAGGTACTTTGTTCTTTGATATTTGCAGAATATTAGAAGAAAAAAAACCAAAAGCATTTATTTTGGAAAATGTAAAAAATTTATCTACACATGATAAGGGCAGGACATTAAGTATCATGTTAGATTCTTTGGGGAAATTAGGGTATACCGTTAACTATAAAGTTTTAAATGCTAAAAATTTTGGCGTTCCTCAAAATAGAGAGAGAGTCATTCTCGTAGGTAATAGATTGGGAAAATTTTATGATTTTGATGCTGTAAAAGAAACGCCAGTTTTAAGTATGCAAAGCTTTTTGGATACAGAGGGGAATTTTGAGTATTTATCAAATGAAGAATATACATTAATTGAAGATAAATTTGTTAAGACTCAAAAATATTCTGGTTTGAAGTTTGTTGGATATCGCAATAAAAAAATTAGAACTAATGGTGTTAGAGAAGGAACTGAACATCTTTCAAGAGTTCATAAACAACCTAATAGAATTTATTCTATTGAAGGAGTCCACCCTACATTACCATCTCAAGAGATTTCGGGTAGATTCTATATATATGACGGAAAAGGTGTCCGCAAACTAACAATAAATGAATGTTATAGATTTATGGGGTTTTCAGATGATTTTAAAAAAGTTGGTTCACTAAGTCAACAATACCAACGAATAGGTAATAGTGTTTGTATTAATATGGTAGAGCAGGTAGCGATTGAATTATATTATTTATTGGAAGGAGAGTTTGAGTTGGTAGGAGAGGTAATGCCAAGACAATTACTGGAAGACTTTTATAAAAAAGCACAGGATAATGAACTTAAATTTTTGAGTGACGAATATCCTTTAAGAAGTGAACAAATTGAATGGTTAACAAATATAGTTGAAAAAGAGTCAACTAACAAAGGCGTGTACACGGTATTGTTGAGTAGCTTAGTTTATAAGTATTTACATCCAAATCAGGATGTAAGGTATCATCAAGTTGAGCTTGAAGGCGGGTACAGTGGTCGAAGTTTTGATACGAAGTATGTTACTCCTTTTTTAAAAGAAAAACGATTGCGAGGAGCGATGAAAGAATCTGGTTGGTTAACTAGAAGTTTAGAACAAAAACATGCATATGATTTTGATTATCCTGGAGCGATAAACAATAAGCAGGTCAAAGATAGTTTTTTATCTATACTTAATGATGTTGAAGTTGAGGGAGCGTCTCCAGATAGTTACATTGTTCATATTCTGAAGCGAAGTATTATAGAGAAAGAAAAACAGAATATTGTTTTAGTGAATCCTGTAAAAAGAGAGTCTGATTTAAATATTAAAGATATTTTGGCTCTTTTACAAAAGCATTTCAACTATAAATATTCTTCTAGAGGTGCTTCAATATTACCTGTTGTCGCATTTTATTCTATCTATCAGTGTCTGATAGAAGAAATGAGTAGATATAAGGGTAAATACTTAGAGGAATTAGCATCTCATTATTCTTCTGATAGAAGTTCACAAGCAGCAGGAGATATTGTTGTAAAAAATACAGATGATGACACTCATTATGAAGTAGTGGAAGTCAAATTTGGAATAAAAATTGATTCAATCATTTTGGAAGATGCATATAATAAAATTAAACCAACAAATATTCAAAGATACTATATTTTGAGTACAGAAGAACCCTCAGTTATTGAAAAGCAAATTTTTGATAAGCGAATAGAAGAAATAAAAGAAGAACATGGTTGCCAAGTCATTATTAATGGGTTAATGAAAACACTAAACTATTACTTAAGATTAATCGAAAATACTGATATATTTTTAAATAGATATATAGAAAATATAAATAATCATCCAGAAATCAACTATGAACATCGAGTTTCTTGGAATAGAATACTAGAAAATATATAACTTTTTTAGTTAATTTATTGTAATTTTGCATCTGTTTTAAAATACAACAGTTTTTAATAATTTAATGATTTAGGTCTATTTTATTTTTGAGATGTTATCTAAACCCTTGATAAATAAGGCTAAAGTCGGTGTAGTTTTTGGGTCTGGATTTTGAAAATTAGAGGTGATTTGAAGAATTTGAGACTGTATTCTAAAGGGGAATAAATGGTGGGAAAAACCATTGTAAACGTTGATATAAAAGGACTTCCGTTCTGCTTTAAAACGCGCTGGGTTACTTACTCGTGACGCACGTATGGTTGAACGTAAAAAACCAGGTCTTAAAAAAGCCCGTAAAGCTTCACAGTTCTCAAAACGTTAATCAATTCCTTATTGTATCAACGTTTACAAGATTTTTTTGGTTCAAGTTGGTTCAAATTATAAATTTGACAAAGAATTTAAGAGGTTTAAAGCATCAGCATCTTGCTGGTGCTTTTTTTCTGGCATCAGTTCAAGATAATAGTTCTGTGTTGTTTGAATATTGATATGACCTAAGCGTTTTGATACATAGGCAATATCAATATCTTGTGAAAATAGAAAAGAAGCATGGGTATCTCTTAGGCCGTGGAAGGTAGTTTTTGGAATATCTAGTTTTTTCAGTAATCTGGCGAGCTTAGCAGATTGTTGAAAGCCGTCAGGATCAAAAAAATATCCATTATCCTTAATCGGGACAGATTTTAGAATATCGTAGACTTCTTGGTTAATGGAAATATCTCGTCTTGAATTTTTGGTTTTTAACGAAGTATCTTCAGAAGTTGGACTAAGAGAACGTCTGACATGGACACCATATTCAAAGAGGTCTTCGGGACGCATACCTAAAAGTTCTCCGCGTCTCATACCAGTTTCTAAGGCAAGGAGTACAAGAATGTTAAATTCATTTTCTTGATGATTAATGACATAAGTACGTAGTTTCTTTAATTCGGTAATGGAAAGCGCACGGTTTCTCTTATCCAAAACTTTCCCTCGTGTTTTGACTAAATTTGCAAAATCGGTAGCAAGATAGCCACGAGCATAAGCATCACGTAATGCTGTTTTGATTTTCAATAGTACTTCATGAGTGGTTTTACGAGAATGAGTCTCCGCATACTTATCTATTTTTCGTTGTACTACAATATCGTTCAAATCCTTTAACTGTATATCACCAAATAATTTCTTCACCACTTGAGAAGTCCTTTGATAATTTTGAAAAGTCGTTTCTTTTACATCGTTTTTCTTTATGATATGAATCCAGTTTTCAAAGAAGTCAGCAAATGTTGTTGTACGCTCTGCTAATTGTTTTCCATTTCCTTTCTCCAATTCATTTTCCAAAGCCCAACGAGTTGCTTCCTTTTTAGAGCTAAATGATTTTGTCAATTTCTTATGTTGACCATGGTTATAAAGTGAAATTTGAGCTCTATATGAGTTACCACGTTTAATTATACTAGGCATTTATAACAAATCCTTTCACTGAAAGATGGTTGATAAATGCTAGTTGAATACACCGCCATTCTACATGGCGAAAAGCATCTAATCAACCATCCTACGATATTTTAGCTAGATAGAGTGCGTCTTAATAAAACTGATAAGAGAAGTGACAGTGTATCGCTCTTGTCTTCCTATCATAAAACGCTCTAACTCATCGTTTGCGCGAACGAATTTATCAAAAGATTTTGGATCAATCCCTAAAAACTGAGAAGCTTGTTCTCTAGTAAGTAGATAGGGCAATTCATAAGTAGTTATTGTATTTTTCATAGTCTATTTCCTTTCCAAAAATGTTTTTTGGCTGACACAAGGAAATGTGCTATACTCAACTTGTCTAGGGCGGAGTACGTTTATACATTTTAATGTGTAAGCTGTGCTTTGCTTTTTTTGTGTATTTTTTCTGTCTTCATATTTTGAAGACACTGGATATAAAATTCTACTTCTTCCTGATAATAATCAGGCTCAGCAATCAAATTTTCTAATATTTTTTGCTGCCGTGAACTAAGTTCCCCACAGCTAATAATCTCGTTAATCAAATTTGAATCAAAATGATTATCTACCTCTTGAATAAATGCGAGGGTGGGAGAAACGCTGTGAATTAACCAATTCATACTTTTTTCAAAGCTTTGAGGAATTGTTTCTAAAGAAATGGTGATTGCGCCATGATTGCCAATAAAGGCTGCCCATTTTTTATCGACTTTTGCACCTGGATCATTTGGATCACGGTCATAAAAACAAATTGCGCCATTAAGTAACTCAAAGAACAGTTTGGTTAAATCATGGGTTCTTGAAATAATCTTTGCCAAGCTTTGCGCTTTCTCTTTTCGATACCGTAGTTCAAAGCGATTTTTTACTTCTGCTTCTTCTAAAGGAATTCCTCGTCTTTTGCGTTGTTCATAATCCTTCTGATAAAAACAAAAGCGACACTGACTCTTCTTTGAGCCTAAATACAAGGTCTCACCATTTGATTCATTGTTTATGATATCCGTACCGCCATGAGATTCACTCACTTGAAAAGTGGTCCACACATGGCCTAGTGTTACCTTACGCTTCAGTTCTGGAATGCTGAGACTCCCCACAAAATCATCTAAAGTAAAATCAATCCGTGTAAAGTTTCCCTGATAATCTAATACCTTACGAAAGAACTCTTGCCAGTTTGATTTTGCGGTCTTCAAACGCATGGCAAGATGTTTACAGCCTTGACCTGAAAACTCCATTACGGTTCCTTTTACCGTATCGTCAATGGAATACCGAATCGTGATTACTTGATTCCACACGTATTGGCCAATATAGCCCTTTGGTGCATAATCCAGTTCCTCAAAGCGTTCAATAGGCATGCCAATAATCTCTTCAATCAACTTTAAATGTTGATTCGAGAAAAAGTGAATGGTTAGATAATCAATCAAAACACGGTTAACTGGAATGACCGCTTCTTGCAAACTATCCAGTATAAGATTCAATTTTTCTTCACTTAATTGTCTCGTTCCTTTTTCTACCTTTGATAATAACGATCTCGAAATCCCTACTTTTTCTGCTAAATATCGCTGGGTCCACCCCCTTTCTTCTCGAGAAACTCGAATCGATTCCCCGAGATCATGTTGATTCACTTGATTCATAGAAAAACCTCCTTCTGCTATTTACTTGTCAAAGAACCTTCAGACTTATTTTAAGTACAAATGGATTGTACGCCTGTATTTATTTTAAGTCAATATATTTTGACTTTTTTTAAGTACACACGTATAATAAATTTAAGAACTTATCATGAGGAGGTTTTTTCATGGAGATAGACAAGCAAGCAGTGGGCAATCGAATTCGCCAGATTCGCCAAGAGTTAAAGTTGAGTATGGAGAAATTTGGCAAACTAATTGGTGATTTACCACGAAGCACTGTCAATAATTGGGAACGCGGGATTAATCTTCCAAAAACCGAAACTCTTCACCAGATTGCGGAGGTAGGTCATGTCACCAATGAATATCTTCTGTACGGTGATCAAGAGAATCAATACATTTTAGAAATGCTTCAAAAGAAGGCAGGTAAGCTTGATCCTAAGATTGAAGGACTGATAGTAGACGAACTGAAACAAGCAGGTCATGTCAGTGAAAAAGAAATGGATCGGATGATTGAATTTTTTATTACAAACCTCATTCCACCAACCGAACAAGACCAGTTTACTTTCCAATGTATCGATGAGAAAAAGCAACTTTACCTTGGTTCAACCAATTTTGGTAAAGAAGCGCAACTCTATTTACACCATGATAATCAAAATCATATTCTGCACATGATGCCCTTTACCTTCTCCAACTTTAGTGTGGATCGCTTACTCGTCTATTTAGCAAATCAAGAATCCTATTCCTATTTTGGGAAACATTTGCCCAAGAAACTAGTTGAAAAAGTCATTCTTTTATACTCGATCAATCAATCAACCGGAGATGTGCGGATTGCCCCGTTGGTGTATTCAAAAGAAACCGCTTCTTATCAGTACACAGAGGACAATCAATATCTACTAGAACAACAATATCTTTATCTGCCATTCGTGATGGAAGTCGAGAAAGAACATCTGTTAAACGCAGCGTATCCATCATCAAAATAAAGTGACAAGATTGATAAGCACGTGACAAAGAAAATACTGCTAGGACACTCCCAAATGGGTAGTTGTCACAGTTTCCTGTTCTTTGTTAGCCCCCTGTTAGAAAGAGGGGCTTGCCCATGCAGTCCGGCTACGCCGTCCTGCAACAGCATTAAAAAGAGGAAAGACTAGCTTATACGGTGCTGCCGTCGCTAGTCTTTCCTCTTTTTATGCTACTACTTGTCTATTTAGATTTAACTTTCATCAGTCGTAAGCCGTTCAAGGTAACTAATATAGTTGCTCCCATATCAGCTAAGATAGCAATCCATAACGTTAACCAGCCTGGAACTACAAGTAATAATGCTAATAGTTTGATTCCCAATGAGAAGGTAATATTTTGCTTAATGATTCTCAATGTTTGTCGACTTAATTTAACTATAAAGGGAAGTTTCTGTAAGTCATCACCCATTAAAGCTACATCAGCTGTTTCTAAAGCTGTATCTGTTCCAGCGCCACCCATTGCGATACCGACTGTTGAGGCAGCTAATGCTGGTGCGTCATTAATACCATCACCAACCATGGCGACTTTTCCATAGGTTTCCTTAAGTGATTTAATATAATCTAATTTATCTTGAGGCATCAAATCGCCTTTTATTTCAGTTACACCTGTTTGTTTTCCGATTGACTGAGCAGTTGTAGCATTATCACCAGTCAGCATTATCGTATGCTCGATTCCTAAATCATGTAATTTTTCAATGACTGCTTTACTTGATTCTCTTAACTCATCAGCTACTGCAATGACTGCTAAAATTTGTTTATCTGTTCCTAAGAGCATTGCTGTTTTTCCTTGTTGCTGAAGTCTTTGGTAATTTTCAATAATCTTTGAGTTATCTGTTAAGATAGATTCAAAAAGCTTTGGACTCCCTACAAGATAGGTAATCCCCTCAATGTTTCCTTGTATTCCTTTTCCAGTAATTGAAGTAAACTCGTCAACAACTACTGATTTATAAGAAATCGCTCTATTATCAGCTTCTTTTAAGATTGCTGACGCGAGAGGATGTTGAGAATATGATTCTAATGCTGTAATAATTGAGAAATATTTCTCTTCGTCTTTTGAATCAACTGTAGTGAAATCTGTTACCGTTGGTGTTCCTTTAGTCAATGTTCCTGTTTTGTCAAAGGCAATCGCCTTGAGGCCACCAATTTCTTCAAGATAAATACCGCCTTTTACCAAAACACCATTTTTAGCAGAGTTTCCAATTGCTGAAACGATAGACACAGGTGTTGAGATTACTAAAGAACAAGGACAGCCAACAACTAATAAAGAGAGCCCTTGATACAACCAAGTATTCCAATCTCCGTTAAAAAATAATGGGGGAACGATGACGATTAATGCGGCAATCACCATAATGGTGGGTGTATAATATTTCGCAAATTTATCGACAAATGCTTGAGCAGGTGCTCGTTCACCTTGTGCTTCTTCAACTAGGTGAATAATTTTGGCAATTGTCGTGTCGTTCACATGCTTTGTAACTTTGACTTCAAGTGCACCTTCTTCATTAATCGTTCCTGCAAAGATATCATCATTAATATTTTTTTCAATAGGGACAGATTCACCGGTAATCGCAGCCTGATTTACTGAGGAATGGCCTTTAATGACTTGACCATCCATAGCAATTTTTTGTCCAGGCTTAATGATCATAATATCGCCTACTTCGATTTTTGAAACATTAATCATTTGTTCAACATTATTTCTTCTAATTAATGCTTCTTTCGGAGCAATATCCATTAGGGAACGTATTGATTGTCTTGCTTTATCCATTGAAAACCGTTCTAAAGCTTCGCTAATTGCAAATAAGATAACAACGATTGAGCCCTCAGTCCACTCGCCAATAATTGCAGCACCAATGATTGCAATTGTCATAAGAGATTCCATTGAGAAATTCAATTTTAATAGGTCTGAAAATCCTTCTTTAAACAAACTAAATCCGCCGATAATAATCGCTAGTATAAATAATCCTTCTGTTAATAGCGCATCTTCACCGTTAACTACTTGAGATCCTAATGCCAAAATAATTAAAAACAGTGAAACCAATAGGTTCCAGTTTCTTTTCACAAAAGGCTCTTTTGTTTCAATGCGAGGTTCTGTATCATGTTCGGACTGAACTTTAAGATTCTCAAAAGCTCCTGCAGCTTCAATTTCCGCAATAGTCGCTTCGCCTTCGATAGAGATTTTTCCGGCACCGAAATTTACTTTTGCATCGGTAACTTTTGGTATTTGAGAAACATTTTTTTCGAATTTTGCCGCACAATTCGTACAGCTCAATCCTTCAACCCGATAGACTTGTTTTTTTTCACTCATACTAGCACCTCATCTTCTAAATACAGTTTGGAATTTAGTAGTTGGACAAATTTATCATTCTTGATAGAGTAATAAACCAATTTCCCTACTTTCCGACTCACAACAATTCCATTTTTTTTCAATGATAATAAATGGTGTGAGGTTGTTGCCACGGTTGCCTCGATAGTTGCTGCGATATCACATACACATAATTCATCCTCATAACTTAGGGCGTAGATAATTTTTAAGCGATTCTCATCAGCTAAAATTTTGAAGACACTTTTTAAGCTCGAAATATCCTCAGTTTGTAACTTTTCTTTTCCTAGTAAAACTTTATCTTCATGAACACATGAGATTTCACAAATTTCGTTTTTCATACAGCTCCTCCTTTATTCTAATGGATATTTGAATGTAGTGTATCATAGATTAATAGAATAATCAAATTTTAATTTGAATATGTGAGGAGTTATATAGATTGTATGGATGCATCTATATAAGTAGTGATTTTCAAATTAGATTGAATCGAATGCAAATAATAAACTAATTAATTTGAACTGAAAGACAGAAGCATTTGACAAAACATAGATGATTATCTATATTTTTACATAAGCGCCGGCAGTTGGCATCTTAGTTGAAGTGCCAGTCATGTTACTGTTAGTTAAAATATCTAATCGCACAAAAAAATTGGTTCATTCAAAATCCATCAGAATTGTCTGATATCGGAGGAAATAATAATGAGAAAAATTTACTTTTTATGTACAGGCAATTCTTGTCGTAGTCAAATTGCAGAAGGCTATGGGAAAGCGATTTTGCCAACAGATGAATTTGAAATTAAAAGCGCCGGCATTGAACAACATGGGTTAAATCCTAGAGCCGTTCAAGTAATGGCTGAGGAAGGGATAGATATCTCTACGCAAACATCTGATTTGATCGATATGGATTATTTTAATCAAGCAGACCTAATTATTACGCTATGTGGCGATGCCAAAGATAAATGTCCAGTAATTCCAAAAGGGATTAAGCATGTTCATTGGGATTTGGAAGATCCAGCCAAAGCAACTGGAACAGAAGAAGAAATCATTAATAAATTCAGAGAAATTAGAGATGATATAAAAAGTCGTGTAGCGAATTTGCTAGATTAAGTAGCAACTGTCATCTATCTCGGTAAAAGATAAAAAGACGTAAAATGTCCTTTTGATAAATTGGAAAATTAAAGTAAAAGCCGTGCGAAGTGAAACATAAATCTTCGATGGCTCTTACTATTTTAAGAGAAAAGGATTTGCTTTTGGCGTAAAATTGGATTTATCTATCTGACATACTGACGAGTATTTTTTGACCCTATATTTGACCTTCTCAATCACATTTAAGTAGGTGTGACCGGCTTATACAATTATTCGAGAATCTAGTAGCTTAGCTAATTCTGGCCTTGAAACCCCTATTAGACAGCTATCCAGCCATCAATACGGTCTCAAATAAATAAGAGGGGAGGAATAACTCTAAAAAAGATTGATAAACTAGTAAGAAAATTGTATTCAACTACCATTCATCTTTGGTTCAAATTGGTTCAAGTAATATCAATATTAATCCTATTTTATCCATATCAAACTGTTTTTTAGATGTTTGTAATGTTGATATAATTGGATTTCTATTGATAGAAGTACTTGTAATAAGTACGAGTCACATCTCAAAACGTTAATTATTTGGAGTCGTTGCGAACGTGTTCGCTTACGCAAACAATCTGGGACGAAGATTTCCTTGGAAATCGAGTGCCACTCAATTATCATTTTGAAAGACACTTTCCAAATGAGGAAACTAAAATTATAAACCGTCCATTTTGGACGGTTTTTTTAAATTAAAGATAGGTGAAAATATGATAGAATCAAAAAAATACCCAATAGTTACACCAATTATGGCATGTATTTTTATAATTGTTCAACGTGTATTATTTTCGGGTACAGCGATTCCACAATATGACCAAAATGGTACGCGTTTTTATCTTTATTCAGTAGCATTAGGATTAGTTGCAGTTGGTGGGAATTTATTGGCTTTATATATGGGGTACCACGGAAAAAAAGCAGTAGGAACCAAGCCGCTAGCTAAATTTGCAAATTTTTATTTATTATATGTTTTTGGAACACTCGTTTTAAATTTGTCTTTGGCTTCTTTTTCATTAAATATACGTGATTATTGGACGATACTCTTTCCAATTAGTCAAAATATTTTTCCATTTGCTACGGCTTACTTGCTTTTGTTTTTATTAAGCCCTTATTTATACGAGTATTTAGATCGGTTAAAGAACGAACAAATCAAATGGACCATGTCACTACTAACATTCTTTTTAATCGCTTTACCAACTTTTTTTGGAAAAGATATTTGGGGAATGGCTAGCGGTAATAGCATTTTACTTTTAATTTATTTTTACTTAGTTGGCTACGCCATTTATCGGTTTAATTTTCTTCCTCGTTATCATTTGAAATTTATTCAGGTGACTTTTGGAATAGTAATATTAGCAAGTTTAGTCTTATTAATGACACATATCTCTCTATTTTTAAACAAAGGAACAAGTACTGCTACTCGATTCAATGTTCCTTGGTCTCTTTTTTCCGTGTACTATTCGATTTCTTTATTTATATTTTTAGAAAATGTAAATAAACGATTTTCCTTATTGCGTTTAAATTTTAATGTGTTATCTACAAGTTTATTGGTTGTACAAATCTTAGTGAACTGGCCAATTGTTACACGTCTAGTTTCTGAGAAATTTGTTCAAACGGAGGTGAAATCTGGTACTGTTTGGGCAAAACAAATTATCTATTTAACTATTGCTTATTTGATAGTAGCACTTCTTTCTAGCTGTGTTGTATTACTTTTACAAAAAATTCCGCTATATCGTAAAATTGAGCAGAATTTAAGAGTAGAAAATTTTTCACAACTAAAATTGAAATTAAGTAAGCTATGGAACTGGGTCTGCGCTTACCGCAGATTATTTTATAGTGCGCTATTTTTCTACTTATTCACGATTATGCAATTGTTATTAATTGCAGATTACGGATCGAAGGATATAGCACTTCGTTCTATTTTTACTATTTTTATCTATAGACAAGCACAAGTTTTCTTAAACGTAATCGTAATCATGGCATTCTTAATGTTAGTTATTTTATTGATTAATAGATTTTGGTATGCGTTTGCGTTTACCTTAGTGATAAATCTTGTTTTAACTATCGCGACAGTTTTGAAAATTAAATATAGACTTGAACCAATTTTACCGGCGGATTTAGCTTTTTTAAACAGTATTAGTGAAATTTTAGATATGCTAAATCCTGTCATTCTTATTATTAGCGTCATTGGTTTAGTTTTAGTAGGAATTTATTCTTGGATTCTACAAAAACGTTTGGAAAGAACCTATCATCTAAAAATAAACATAAAAAAACGAGTATTAGGAATTGTCTCAATTTTAGTGTTTTTTTCAGGGGTCTTTTTCGTTAACCATCAGAACTCGCTGCCTAATTTGGTGTTTAAGCTTTTTCGTATTGATAGTCAATTTTATAATCAAAGACGTGGGACACAGATTAATGGTCCAGTCATCCAATTTTTAAGTAATATTGATGTGAAAATTATGGAGGAACCCTCTGGATACTCACAAGAGAACATTAAAAAAATTATGGCAAAGTATGATGCAGAGGCTAAAAAAATAAATTCAGAGCGTCAGGATTGGCAAAAAGAGCAAACGGTTATTTTTACTCTTAGCGAAAGCTTCAGTGATCCGTCTCGATTGAAGGATATAACTTTGAACAATAATCCATTTCCGTTTATTACACAGTTATCTAAAGAAACAACATCGGGTTTAATGCTTTCCTCAGGTTATGGTGGAGGTACAGCAAACATGGAGTGGCAATCGTTGACAGGGATGGATTTAAGTAACTTGGGGGCTACCTTGCCTGTGCCTTACACTCAGTTAGTGAACAAGCAAAAAAAGACGCCTACTTTTTTAAATTTATTTGATGAAGCTGTGGCAATTCATCCATTTTCTGCAAATACTTATAGTCGTTTAAATGTATTTGAAAAGTTTGGATTTGATAAGTTTCATTATATTGGAAGTCCAGATGGATTGAATTATACACAAAAGATTGAAGCGAATCCGTATATTTCAGATGAAGCAGCCTATCAAGAAACAGTTGATGCGATAAATGCAACGGAAGGTAAGACTCAGTTTATCCAACTATCTACAATGCAAAATCATATGCCATATAACAATTACTACAAAGAAGACACATTTGATTTCGAGGGGGCTGGTGTCTCAGAAAGCAATAGAAATCAAATGAAGACCTATCTTCAAGGTTTAAATTATACAGATCAAGCAACGCAGAAATTTATTGAAGAAATTGATAAAATTGAAAAACCAATTACAATTGTTTGGTATGGAGATCATTTACCAGGTATCTATAAGGAACAAGATTTAGCGAAGTATCCTTTGTTGTATCGAGAAACAGATTATTTCGTATATAACAATAAATATGCACAACAACAAAGAAAACTGCCAAATTATTCATTAGTATCTCCGTATATGTTTTCTTCATTGGCGCTCGAGCAAGCTAATATTAAAGTGACACCATTTTATGCCTTGTTAACAGCAGTGACAAATAATTTACCAGCTACAACAATTGACCCTAATTCTGGTAGTCAAAACGTTCAGAATGGTAAAAAAGTATTTGCTAGTGATCAAAATAAAACGACAGAAGAAAAAGATCTTACTAAGGAGCAAAAAGAGTTGCTTCATGATTATGAATTGATTCAGTATGACCTAGTCGCAGGAAAACAATATTCAGCAGATTGGGCGGAAAAAAAAGTGAATTGATTGGCAATAAAAATGTTATATAAAGAAAGTAGGGCATAAGTCGAAACGACTTATGCCCTACTAGCTATATCTTAAAATAATTAGCTGAACAAAAGCAACTTCTTCAGAAATAAGCCGAATTCTCCAAAAAATGGTATCATTAAGTAATGAAACATAGCCATAAAAAATAACGAATATCGGAGGCAGAAAATGAGTAGTGTGGTTTGTCAAAGTTGTGGGGCGAATGCGTTTAGATGGTACGATACCGCTGATCAAGTGGTGGAATGTAAGTATTGTCATTCCAAGCAAGCTTTTATAAAAGGTATGGGCGTCGAGTCAGCCATAAAAGTTGTTGGGGGAAAAGAAGAAGCGGAGACGGATTCTGAATACCAAGAACGGATTATTCATCAATTTGGCTTGAAAGATCAAGTGATTGAAGTGAAGAATTATTCATTAATCGATATTCCGTTAACATTTATTGTTTGGTTGTATTTGGATATTTTATTAGGAGCATTGTTTATCTGTGGTGGTTTTCTTTCTAAAAACTATCGAGCTTGGTACGCCAATTTACTTCGTTGGCACTTTTATGGTTGGCGTTATACAAAGTCAGCGACTGAAAAAGAGAAGGCAAGTCAACGGATTAGAGGCAGTCTGTTGATTAAATGGCTACTTCAAGAGGACCCCGACAAAACGAAAAAATTAATAATGGTTGGCGTGTCCATCCTGTTCACTGTCCTGTTCGTTTACACTACAGGAAATGGCGCTGCCTAAACGAAATATTTATTGAAACACTTTCTGTTGATAGAAAGTGTTTTTTTGTCTCGATGCATAATTGAAATTGATTAATTTAATCATTCGTATGTCATCAAAATAAGCATTGACCTGTGCTTTTACTTATGTCTATAAAATATTATAGAAGGATAGTTCAAAACATAAAATCATGTGTTTAGCCTAAATAAAATCATAATAAAAAATTACTAATGGGAATGATAGGGGAGTCGTGTTGAGCGGTATATTGAGTAGTTATATGAACAAGAAGAGTCAAGCGAAAAAACTAAAAAAATCTGGCAAAATACTTTGTCCGAGGCTAGAGATATGGAAATAAAGATTTCGTTATCTGAACAAAGAAATACTTTAGCATAGGAGGGAGCGATTGAAATGATTATCCAAAATCAGCCAATTCAACTATATGAAGGAAAATGACAAAAATCGAAAAAAACTAAATGAACTGATTTGTCAACTGAAAAAACAATTGCTAACCAAATAGCGACAAATCAAGAATTAGATCAATTAGCACGGCAAGCACAAAGAAATGCTAAAAAAGCAGAAGTTGAGGGAGGTCTAGAGACTATCAACTGTTTATCGAGTGCTTGAGCAAGCGAAAAATGATGGACAACAAGCCATCCGTCGATCGTTGTTCCAACAGGAAGAAAAGTTAGAAGAGAACAGACAAGTGTATAGAAAGAAAATGAATACATATGAAGAAGAGTGGCAGGGGTTACGACGAAAGGAGAATCAGTAAATGTTTGATGAGGTTATGGAAGATGTAGCAGAAATACTCGCACGTTTACAGGAATAACTTTTACAAATTGAAAAAAACTATCAAAAAATCAACATTAGTAACTATGTAGCAAATAGAGGCCTGCGCCGATCAAAGAAACAGTAAGAAAAAATTAAAAAGAAAGAACAAGCAAAAGTAACAGCTTTAAAATCACAAAGTCAAAAGCTGTGCGCAAGAAGAGTTGAAAAATGCGGTGACGGAGTCGGAAAGTGTATAGCATGAAAAATCGGTATTTTATATCTTTGTTTTATTTACAAAACATTTAATAACTTTAGTCGTGATTGTGTTTTAATTCACAACTTTAAGTTTTATAATTTAAATGTTATAAAATATATTTATATGAAAGGGTTATTTTATGAGAAAGAATAAAAAAATATGGGCGTTTTTAGGGATTTTATTAGTTGTTATGAGCTTTTCTTTTAAATCAGGGGTAGTAAATGCAGAAGATAAAGTAATAGGTGATGATTATCCTGCTAAATGGAAAAATCTGCCTTTAGGTGCAACTACTGATGATTGGGGTATGGCTACAAGATACTGTACTTCCTTTGTGGCAAATCGATTGAGTGTGGAAAATAAGTTTGATATTAGACGTGATGGTTTAGACTGGAATGCTAACCAATGGGGAAATAATGCTAGAAGGCAAGGCTATAAGGTAGATATGATACCCAGAAGAGGATCAGTAGCCTATTGGAACAGTATGTATCATGTAGCTTGGGTAGCGGCAGTTGATGGGGATAGAGTTTTGATTGAAGAATATAATTATGGATATACAGGAAGATATAATTCTAGATGGATTAGTAAAAACTCTGTTGATGGGTATATACATTTTAAAGATATATCCTCTTCTCCTGAAAAACAAGCTATTAATAAATATATTACTATAACTAAAGATGGACAAGATTTTTTTGAAAATATTGAGTGTACTACCAAAAAAGCAAAAACAGTTAGAGGAAGAATTTATTATGTAAAGATAGCGTACAAATTGTCTAACGGACAATTATTGTACTCTGTATATGAAGATGAAAAAGGAACAGCCTGGATTGGATATTTAAGACAAGGATCTTCAGAATTTACACAGTTAGAAACTTTTAACAGAAAAAAAGTTTCTTTAACGAATAATGCGACAACACTTTGGAAAGATTTAAATTATCAAGGGAAATTAGGGATGTCAGTAGCTGGGAATGCATACACGGTAAATCGAGTATTCTATAACTCTACCAATAATGCATCTTATCATGAATTGTATCGAGGAAACACATTCTGTGGGTATGTGAATAGCGGGGCAGTAAAAGATATAGTTAGTGAATCTATTAAAAAATATGTGACGGTGACAGAAGATAACCAAGAGATTTTTGGTAATTATGAACAAACAAATATCAGAGGAAAGACAGAGCGGGGAAGAATTTATTATTCTAATGTTTCTTACGATCTAGGAAATGGAACAATCTTACATTCATTGTATAGAGACGAGACAATGTCGGAATGGGTAGGTTATGTAAAAGAGAATGTGTTTGAATATACACCAATAGAAACGTTTGATAAAAAACAAGTAATTTTAACAAACAGTACGACAACACTTTGGAAAGATTTAAATTATCAAGGGAAATTAGGGATGTCAGTGGCTGGGAATGCATACACGGTAAACCGAGTATTTTATAACTCTACCAATAATGCATCTTATTATGAATTGTATCGAGGAAACACATTCTGTGGGTATGTGAATAGCGGGGCAGTAAAAGATATAGTTAGTGAATCAAAATTTAAGGAAAATCCTGATATGAATCAAACAGACGTACTGAAAACACAAGACAGTATGGATGAATTTATAGATTTTGATAATGATGGAAAAGAAAATAAGGAAAGTTTAAAAGAAGATATTACTGAAAAAAATCTGAGTTCTAAAGAAGAGAGTAACAAGGAGCAGACTGAAATATCTTACTAAACAAAAAACTAAAAAAAGCCACTTTCCTCTGGAAAGTGGCTTTTCCCATCCCCCTCACCGAGAAGACAAAATTTCATAAATCACATAGAGTTCCCAGTTGGAAATCTCTATTCGATAAAACTGTTCTAGGGTATAGAAAATGTTTTTAGCATTTTGGAAAAATGGTTTTTGGTTAATGGTTAGTTCCTCTAGGTTAGCAGGGATTTCATAGTCTTCAACGCCGAGCATGGTTCGCTCTACCATGAGCGCGTTGTGCATCATTAAGTTAAATTTCATTTTGCCGCTGAGTGTGAGGTCGAAGCGTTTTTCAATGTTCTTTGTAACGTTTTCGACTTGTTTAATAATGACGTCAGGATTTAGAAATTCTAGTTTTTCTGACAAGCCCTCTTTCGAGAAGAAGTGAACAAACTCGTTAATCATGCTATCAATGTTATTGGGATGCATCAAGTTTTGGAAAGGTTCCATCAACTGGGTTCCTGCATCTTCGTCTAACATGTCTAAGAGATTCACGCTAGCAACATTCGTATGATTGTCTAAGTAGGACGTCGTCAAAATGAGCGAGGTTTCTTTTAAATAATTTTCTTCGGCGTTGGCAATGTCTAACGTGTTCACCAAATCTTTGTATTTTAGGGTAATGACTTTAATATCAGTATACAAGTATTTTTGACAGATTTGTTTGATTTGCTTGGCAATATCCAGACCTGAAATACTAGAGACAATGATATTTTTTTCCACTGAAAAGCCTTCAAAGTACTGTACATCGGTTTTAAATTTTTTTTCAGCTGTTTTAGCAATACCATAGAAAAGTTGTTCGTTCATTAATTGATGACCAATTTCCAACGCATAGGCAGTGGTCAGGTTGTTGATCACCAAAAGTTCTCCAAGAATTTGCGGTTTCAAACTTTTATAAAGTTGTGTCAGGGAACCCATATCGACGAGCATAATGACGCCTTGTGATGTGTCCCGCTGAGAAAGCCACTCTTTAACTTCGGCGACGATATCTCTGACCGAAGAGGTTAAGGGCATGTTAATCGCATCAAAAATATAGGTACCACATAATTTGTTGGCAACGGCTTGAATACTTGTGGCAGTCGATTCACCATGCGCCACGAGGAGCGCTTGGTAAGGAATCGTTTCAGAAATTTCTCCGCTAAGTAATACAGATAAGAGTACCTCTGTCAAGAAACGGTATTCTTCTGGCAGCGGACTGACTAAGTTTTTCACGAGGGAAACCGTTCGCGGATAGTGTTCTTTTAACTGTGTTTGGACTGGAAGGAGCACTGTTTCGTTAAATGTTGGCGGTAAAATTTTCAGCAATTTGGCAACATCTTTCATCGGTTTTTCAGTTTGTTCAGGTTGGTTAATAATTAGTTTGTTTTTGGTTTGGACTTCCGTGACTAGGTTTTGTAAAAAGTAATCATTTTCTAAGGTTATTTCATCGTCTAAACAATATTTAATGAATTGTGTCAGTTCAGTTTTTAAGTGGGCCAGTGTTTTTTCTTTTGTAAATAAGGCTTCAAATGTTGCGAAAATATCGGAAGAAAGTGTGTCTTCTTCTAACACTTCTTTGTCTAAAGGAATCGCAATCATTGGTTGAGTTGCATCGCCAATGACGACAGGTTGATTGGGCAAAGTTTTTCGTAATTGCGACGCGCAAAGGAGCTGCACTTTGTTGGATAAACTCCCCACGTTGCCAGGTTCGTCATTTTCTAATAATGCCGTAAAGATTTCTTCGTCCACGTTGATGTCTTTGGTCATTCGTTTCGCTTCTCGGTGGAATAAGTTTTTCAAAATCGCAATCCGTTCTCGAATGGGGCGCTCTTTGAAGTTCGGAAGTGAGACGATTACGGAAATTCGGCGATAAAAGGTTGGTAATAAGACTTTTTTCGGGTTTTCGGTGGTCGCAAATAGTAGCCGGACCTTGGAATGCACCATTTTTCCTTCTTCACCAATAGGGCGGAAGGTCCCTGTATCCATAAACTGAAAGAGTTTTTCTTGGTTTTCGTTGGATAATCGATGTACTTCATCTAAAAAGAGTACGGAATTATTAGCTTGGGCCAAGAGTCCTTGTTTTTCTGATTCAGCCCCAGTGAATGCGCCTTTGGTATGGCCGAAGAGAATAGATGATAGCAATTCGGGATTATTGGCATAATCGGCACAGTTAAAGGTATAGAATTTTTCCAGGCCGATGATTTGTTCGTTTTTTAGATACTCATAAATCAGTTTTGCCAAAAAGCTTTTGCCGACGCCACTGGCTCCATGGATTAATAAAGGCATACCCAATGGGGGATACAACATAGCGGCTTTGCATTGTTCGATGGCTTTTTTGGCGCTACCTTGGCTACCGATGTATTGTCGAAACACATCGGTCGTGGGGGTTGTTGCACGGGTTAATTGCCAATAAACGGGTTTTTTTCCCGTTTGTTGGACTTCACCTTTTTCCAATAATTTATTTAAGTATAAGCTGGTTACCGAGCGGCTTAATTGAATTTTTGTGGCAATTTCTTGTGTGCTCATCGGGGTGTTGCTGGTTTCTAAAATATCAACTAAGTGTTGGTAGGTCTCCAAGCGCATGATTCATCGTCCTTCCAAAAGAGAGGTCGGGACAGGGGTTGCTTCTGTTCCCGCCGTTTATCAGCTTTTAAGCCTGAGATAAAAATCACTTTGGATTTTTGTCTCAGGCTCTAAGTGTTTAATAATTAAATGTTTATTGTTTCAATTTTAACAGATGCCTAGTAATCCTAGCAAGATGCCTAAGAACATGATACCAAACATCACCACGTTAACATTGACTTTTTTGCGTAATAGCCAGAAAGCAAGTAATGTCACGGCTAATGGTACGATACCGACGAATAGTTGATCCAAATAGTCTTGGATTTTAACTACGTCTTTGCTTCCTTTAACGGAAACTTCAAGAATCGTTTTGAATTTTACATTTGAAGCAGTCATACTGCCCATCATCATTAAGCCTAGCATACTTGATACTTTTGTGAGTATCTTCATTCCGCCTGATTCGTACATTTTTTGGATAAAACTTTCACCGATTGAATAGCCGCTATACAACGCATAATAGTGAATTAAGAACGCAGGAACGTTGTATAAAAGTAAGAAGACAATCGCCCCTAATGGCGAACCAGTGCTGGCTAATGAAATCCCAATCCCAGCAGCAATAACACGTAAGATGCCCCAGAAGAAGGAATCACCGATGCCTGAAAGTGGCCCCATTAATGAGGCTTTAACTGCTGTAATAGAGCTAGCATCAAAATTTTCGTCTTCACTGTTTTGTTTTTCCATCGAAGCAACGAGCCCCATAATGAAGTTATTGATATGCATGGTTGCGTTGAACCAAGTGGTGTGACGCACCAATGCCTCGGCCCGTTCTTCCTTGGTTTTATAAAAACGATTGATAACTGGGAGTAAAGTGTACATGACACCCACTGCGTGGTATTGTGTAGCTCCTGTCCGGCTAGCGTTCATCGTCCAAGAACGCCAGAAAACAGAGCGCATCATTTTTTTCTCTTCTTTAGATAAATTCTCTTTTAACTTCATGCGAAAAAGTCCTCCTCTTCGATTTCTTTCGCGCTGCCTTCAACCGCAGAAGACGCCGCAGGTTTTCTTTTTAGAATGTCGCGAAATTCTACATCCCGTTGGGCACTCACGACACAAATTACTGTCCCGATGACCGCTACCGCAACGGCTGGTAATTGTAGGTACGCGGTTAAAACAAAGCCTAAAATGTAAAAGACGGCTAATTTATTATCCCATAACAGTTTCATTAACATAGCAAACCCAACGGCAGGTAAAAGTCCGCCAGCTGCGCTTAAGCCGTTCATCAAATTTTGTGGAATACTTTCAACAAACAGATTTACTGGCCCGCTTCCTGCTAAAATTCCGATAAATGAAATCGAAGCGATGATTAAATAATAAATAATCCACGTTCCGTAATGCAGTGTCACAACCATTTTTTGGTTGCCTTCACGTGCTGCTTTGTCAAGAGAAGGAGCAAAGATATTCATAAAGACATTTTTTAAAAACATCACCACGAAAGCGGCTAACATCCCAATTGGTACGGCTAACGTCATGGCGGCTTTTTGTTCGACATTTGAAATAATTGCAAACGTTGTGGCTAAAGTAGTCGCAGTTACAGGTTCCGCTGCGATAACACCACCGATATTAACATTTCCTAAGAAAATTGCTTCTAAAGAGGCCCCCATTAAGACCCCTGTTTTCATGTCGCCCATTAAAATTCCTGTGACTAATCCAACGACTAAGGGACGTTCCATCATACTTTGACCAGTTAAATAATTCCCAGCAAAACAGATAAATACAGCTAAGGCTGCCATTGTTGCATGCATAAGCATTGTTCATTTCCTCCTTTTAATTGACGGCTTGTTTTAGACTTAATTTTGAGTTGGTTGGCAGTACTTGGTTATAGCTTTCCACGTGAGTCAAACTGGCTAATTCTTTGGCAGCTTCTAACTCTTCAGGGTTTAATTGGACACTTGGGAAAACCATTGTTTTGGTGGCTGGATCTGATTTATCAAAGCGGCCAGCGTTGGCAACATTCACACTTTCAATATCTGTCACGTTTTTCGCAATTTTAGTAGCATCCGCTACACTGTTCACAATTACAAAAATTCGTTTGTCTTTGCCACGAGGATCATTGAAGACATCAATCGCATCATCAACTGAGCGAATTAATAGTTTCATGCCATTAGGGACAGCCATTTTTAACGTCATTTGCATTACTTCGTTTTTGGCTGCTTCATCATTCGCTACAACTAATAAGGGGGCATTCAATTCTTTGGTCCAAACTACGGCTACTTGGCCGTGAATTAATCTGTCGTCTACTCGTACTTGTGTAATCATTTTAATTTCCTCCTAAAAAAAGTTTTCTTCTTCATTTGATGGGTTTAATTCAACGAATTGAATTTGTGCTTCAGCAATTGCTGCTTGAATATCTTCTTTGGTTAGCTTTTCGCCTTCTTTTAAGAAAATCAGCGACAAGGCAATGGCTAAGTTGGCATTGGAAATGATAAAAACATTGTCTGGTTTTGTCGTCATGACTTCTTGAACAATTTTTTGATTGACACTACCACCATATAAATCTGTTAAAATAATAGCTTGTTCTTCTGCGCCAAGGGACTGAAGAAACGTTTGAATAATTGGCGTGTAGTCCTCAGGAGTCACATAGGCATTGATGACCGCCAGCTCTTTTCCTTTGTCTGCGAGAATATCCAAGGAACTTTGGAAGCCTTTCGCTAAGTTTCCGTGACTAGCAATTAAAAATTTTCTTTTCATTCTTTTCACCTCACTTTTATATAAAGCAAGTTCTGTGCCAAAAAAAGAGAACTCTAAATCCTTGATTTGAAAGGGTTTTAACGCTCTCGAAACTGTTTAAACAGTTTCAAGTCAAAATAAACACGTTAATCGTTGGCTAGTTTGTTGTTGAAAAATAGCTAAGCAAAACTGTGAAATTTAATCAAAATAACCCCCGTTTTTATCGAGAAGTGTTACAATAATATTCATGAATATTTATACATTAAGGAGAGTTACGAATGACTGATGCTCTTGTGATACAAGATTTACGCAAAGTGTACGCTTCAGGTGTTGAAGCGTTGCGGGGGATTGATTTAACAGTCGAAGAAGGCGATTTTTATGCTCTTTTGGGACCGAATGGCGCAGGAAAATCAACGACGATTGGGATTGTGACCTCGTTAGTTAATAAGACTTCGGGGAAAGTCAAAATTTTTGGGTATGATTTAGATACGGAAATGGTGCGGGCGAAGCAACAGATTGGGTTAGTGCCGCAGGAGTTTAACTTCAATCCGTTTGAAACGGTCCAGCAGATTGTGGTCAATCAAGCGGGCTATTATGGGGTGTCTCGTAAAGAAGCCATGAAACGGAGTGAAAAGTATTTAAAACAATCCAATTTATGGGAAAAACGGAACGAACGGGCGCGAATGCTTTCTGGCGGAATGAAACGTCGCTTGATGATTGCTCGCGCGCTGATGCATGAGCCGAAGTTATTGATTTTAGATGAACCAACTGCAGGTGTCGATATTGAATTGCGCCGTGAAATGTGGGCCTTTTTACAAGAGTTAAATGCGCAGGGAACCACGATTATTTTGACGACCCATTACTTAGAAGAAGCTGAGATGTTGTGTCGCAACATTGGGATTATTCAGTCTGGTGAATTGATTGAAAACACCAGCATGAAGCACTTGTTAGCAAAATTACAATTTGAAACGTTTATTTTTGATTTAGCACCTTATACGCAGGCGCCAGTTATTGAAGGCTATCAAAGCGTATTTGAGGACGAGTTAACGTTAGCGGTGGAAGTGGAACGAAACCAAGGAGTCAATCACTTGTTTGAACAGCTAAGTCAACAAGGAATCAAAGTATTGTCAATGCGGAATAAGTCCAACCGTTTGGAAGAGCTCTTCTTGAAGATTACCGAGGATACGTACCAAAGGGAGGATCAACATGTTTAGTCTGTATTTTACTGCTTTAAAAAGTTTAGCTGTGAAGGAAACCAACCGTTATTTACGAATTTGGGTCCAAACACTGGTACCGCCAGTAATTACGACGTCCTTATATTTTGTGATTTTTGGGAAAATGATTGGCGGGCGAATTGGCGATATGGGCGGTTTTTCTTATATGGAATTTATCGTGCCAGGTTTAATTATGATGTCAGCCATTACAAGCTCGTACGCCAATGTTTCATCTTCCTTTTTCTCACAAAAATTCCAGAAAAATATCGAAGAAATTCTCGTGGCGCCAGTTCCAACTCATGTGATTATTTGGGGATTTGTGATTGGTGGCGTTGGTCGTAGTATTTTGGTCGGTGCGTTAGTCACCATCATTTCTCTATTTTTTGTGCCATTGCACGTTGTTTCTTGGCTGATGGTCATCATGACTTTATTGATGACAGCGATTCTTTTTTCTTTAGCTGGTTTGTTAAATGGTATTTTTGCGCAATCCTATGATGATGTATCGATTGTGCCGACCTTTGTGTTACAGCCTTTAACCTATTTGGGTGGGGTTTTCTATGCCATTTCCATGTTGCCGCCATTTTGGCAAGCTGTCTCAAAAGTTAATCCGATTGTTTACATGATTTCTGGGTTCCGCTACGGTTTCCTAGGGGTTCAAGATGTGCCAATTGGTATTTCTATGACCATTTTAATCTTATTTATTGTCGTTTTATATGGCATTTGTTGGTACCTTGTAGAAACAGGGCGTGGCTTACGTAGTTAAGCCGTAAAAAGATTAAACTGTCTGAATCACTCATTCTAGCGAGCAGATTCAGACAGTTTTCTTGTTTCTAAGTATGCTTTTTTGATTCTTCGTGCATTTCCCTGTATAATAGCAATGTTTCGCACCAGAATATGTCGACAAGTTGTCGTTGAAAATAAAGAAAAAGTCAGAAACGGAGTATATGAAGATGAGCAAGAATTTTTGGGCAACATTGCCAAAGCCCTTTTTTGTTTTAGCACCAATGGAAGATGTCACTGATGTGGTCTTTCGTCATGTCGTGAAAGAAGCTGGGGCACCAGATGTGTTTTTTACAGAGTTTACTAATTCAGATAGTTATTGTCATCCTGAAGGGAAAGACAGTGTGCGCGGGCGCCTCGTTTTTACAGAAGATGAACAGCCGATGGTGGCACATATATGGGGGGATAAACCGGAATTTTTCCGTGAAATGAGTATCGGCGTAGCGGAGATGGGCTTTCAAGGGTTAGACATAAATATGGGCTGTCCTGTGCCCAACGTGGCTGAGCGTGGAAAAGGCAGCGGGTTAATTTTGCGCCCAGAAGTCGCGGCTGAATTGATTGACGCCGCCAAAGCAGGTGGCTTACCTGTTAGTGTCAAAACACGCATTGGGTTTACTGAAATGGCGGAAATGGAGGCATGGATCACGCATTTATTAGAGCAAGACATTGCGAATCTATCCATTCATTTGCGAACACGAAAAGAGATGAGCAAAGTGGATGCTCATTGGGAGGTCATTCCGCAAATTATGGCTATTCGGGACCGTGTCGCACCGCAAACGACAATTACGATTAATGGGGATATTCCCGATCGTCAAAAGGGCCTAGAATTAGCAGAACAATATGGTGTAGATGGCATCATGATTGGCCGGGGGATTTTTAAAAATCCTTATGCCTTTGAAAAAGAACCCAAAACGCATACGCCACAAGAATTGCTGGGCTTGCTACGTTTACAATTGGATTTGCAAGACAAATATGCAGAATTGGTGCCTCGTTCCATCGTTGGGCTGCATCGCTTCTTCAAAATTTATGTCAAAGGCTTTCCAGGTGCCAGTGATTTAAGAGCACAATTAATGAATACAAAATCAACGGATGAAGTGCGCCAGTTGTTAGCGACGTTTGAAGCAGAACATGGTGTGCTTGACTAAATAAAAAAAGAGAGGAGGTAGCATTAGCTAAAATGCTACCTCCTCTCTTTTGAATGCTTAATGCGCAATCATTTCTTGGGCAATTTCTTGTTTGCTTAAGTCGTTTGGATAATACGTTGGCCAGTTGTCCATTTCATTGAACAGACTTTCTTGGCTATCGCCGCCGAAGAAGATGTGGAAATGAGCGGCTTTCGTTGGTGCGATGTTGTGGTCACTAAATTGGACGTATTTAAACCGCCCAGCATTGGCATCGTCTGTTTCAAAAAGGAAACGGACGCCACGGTTGCCTTTTGCATAGTTTAAAATTTTATAACCGGCTGCTTTATAGGTGAATTTTTGTGGTTTGCCATCGACCAGAAATTCAATGGTGGAATCAGTGATGTTGATATGGTCGACATCGGTTTGATAGCCGGCATCATAGTAGGTTTTGTATTCGGCTGGTGTTTTATCTTTTTTCAGTTTCGCTTTGTAATCGAAGACTTGGTCTAATGTGCCATCTTTTAATAAAGGATAGACGGATTGCCAATTTCCAGCGTAATCTGCCAGTGTTCTCTCAGCCACCTCACTGTCTTTGAAATAGCCGTTAGCCACGGTTTTTTCTGTTTTTTCAGAGGTTTCTGGCTGAACCTCTTTCCCAGCTGTATCTGTTGTTTTTTTCAAAGCAGTTAAGTTTTCTTTCATTACAGAAAGATAATCTCCGCCATTGTCCATTTGTTTTTGTGTCAAACTTTCTAGCGGGTTTAGGACCTCCAATTGAACATTTGCTTCGTCAGCTAACGTTTTAGCAATTTTATCGTTGGCATTTTTTTCAAAATAAATATAGCGAATTTGGTTGTCTGTGACATATTTTTTCAACTCTGCCAAGCGCCCTGCAGTTGGCTCTTGTTCAGGTGTTAAACCAGCTATTGGCACTTGTTTTAAGCCGTAATCTAAGGCAAGATAACCAAATGCAGCATGTTGGGTAACAAAACTTTTTTGCTTAGCGTCTTTCAAAGCTGTTTGGAACTCTTTGTCTAAGGCCGTTAATTTTGTTAAGTATTTTTCTGCGTTTGTTTCAAATGTTTTGGCTTTTTTAGGGTAAAGTTTGACTAATTGTTCTTTGATGTTTGTGACTTCTTGGATGGCACGATGGGGCGAAACCCAAGTATGCGGGTCTAATTCATGGTGGTGTCCTTCTTCGCCATGTTCGTGGTCATGGTCGTGTCCGTCTTCGTCACTGCCAGGAAGTAAGACCATGTTTTCGGTACCTTTAATGACGTTCGGGGCTCCTTTTTTCCAGCCTTTAGCAGCTTTTGGTACCCAAGATTCCATATTTTCATTGTGGTAAACGAAAACATCCGCATCATGGATGGTAGCCATATCTTTGGCGGATGGTTCATAATCGTGAGGTTCAGAACCAGCAGGGATTAACAATTTGACGTCTCCTTCATCGCCTACAATATTTTTAGTGAAATCGTACATAGGATAAAAAGTCGTGACAATGGATAGTTTTTCTTTACCGTCAGCGGTTTTATCAGAGGTGTTTGTTTTGCCGCAAGCGCCGAAAAGGATTAGCGATAAGGCGGCTAACAGGGGAAGAGTAAATTTTTTCATAGGTGTGCTCCTTTAGTGAATTACGCAATTTTCTTTTGTTTATTGCGCTTATGTTCTTTAATGATTTTAAGTGCGCGTTTTCGTGTTTTGATGTTGGGACTTTTCAGTCGACGATAAGCGCTAGATAAGTCAGTTTTTTCCATTATATATAGGACCTCCATTTCGTAAAAAATAATTTACGGAGTAGCTATTTTGTTGAGGGTTTGAAAGGTTTCTTGAATTTTTTTTGTCTCTAATTCTTTGCCAATCAGAACAATTGTCGTTTCTTGAGGGGGTTGATTCGTCATTTGAAAGGCCACTTGCTGGTTGACGCCTTGCATGGCAATGGCCAAGTCATGCTCCTGTAAGGCGAGAATCCCTTTGAAACGGTATAACTTTTCCTGATGTGTATACATTAACCAATCAAGCCAACGAGTGAAAAGAGGTTCGTTGAGGGCTGAGGACGCCGTTAGCGTGAGGGAGTGAAAGGTATGGTGATGATGCTCGTGGGCGTGCTCATGCGGGGAATGAGTCATTTCGTGTTCTGTAAGTGTTGCCGTAAACTTATTTAATTGAAAAAAGTCACTAGCCAAAAGAGGCTCGTTGGCTTGAAAGGATAAAATATCAGCAAAAGGATTAATGGTACGAAGGGTTTCTTGGAACGTTGGTAGCTGAGTGATGTCTGCTGGTTCCTTGACAGAAAAAAAGAGGCGATCTGCTAAGGCCAGTTGTTTGATGGCTTCGGCTTCTTGAAGCTGCTGTTGCCAATGATGCCCATCAACGACCGTTAAGAGACTGTCTATATAGAAATGATTTTTGATATGCGGGGTCGTTAAAATTGTTTGAATGATTGGTTGCGGATCAGCAATGCCCGTTGTTTCTAAAATGACTTGGGCAATGGGTTGTTGTTCTTCTTGGTACACTTCTAAGATTGCTGATAAAGAGGCAAGAAGATCTCCTCGTAAGCTGCAACACATGCAACCGTTATTTAATTGAATAATTCGTTCCGTGGTTTGTAAAAGTAATGCGTGGTCAACGCCTGTTTGACCAAATTCATTTTCAATAATAATAATTTCTTCTTTAGGAAACGGTGATTGCGCAAGCGCATGGTTAATTAAGGTTGTTTTTCCTGCGCCTAAAAAGCCAGAAACAATGGTGATTGGAATGCCCATCAAGTTTTCCTCCTGTTATTTGACTTCAGTGAAAAGTGCGCGGCGCCGTAGTTTTGGTGAATATTTTTTCAGCTGTAATTTTTCTGGTGTATTTCGTTTGTTTTTACTTGTTAAGTAAAGGCGCTCGCCAGTTTCAGCGCAAGCTAACGTAATGGTTTGGCGCATAGTGCCGTCCTCCAATTTGATTTTTTTAATTGCGTATAAAAGATAAAGGGGGCTGCGAGGTCAGCCCAAATGCGACTGTCCTCGCTAGTTGTCTTTATCGAAATAATGAGTTACCAGCTTGCTTTTTTGACGCCAGGAATCAAGCCTTGGTGAGCCAATTCACGGAAACGAATCCGAGACATGCCAAATTTACGCATGTAGCCACGTGGGCGCCCATCTGTTTGATCGCGGAGTTTTAAGCGACTTGGATGAGCATCTTTTGGCAATTTGCTAAGACCTTCATAATCGCCAGCTTCTTTTAAGGCTTGGCGAATAGGCGCATATTTTGCAATCATTGCTTGTTGTTTTTTTGCTTTAGCAATTTTTGATTTTTTAGCCATAAGGCACTTCCTTTCTTTTTGGATTTATAAAATCTAAATCGTAATGGTTACGATTTGAACGGAAGTATATTATCAGGTGTTACGTTGTTTGTCAAGTGAGAATTTTGTTTTTTTTAGGACTTGCTAAGTTGAGAAGTTAGAAATGTTTGTTTTAGCGCTGTTTTGTAGTATCTTTTAAGAAAGAGTAAAAAGGAGTGAAGATGGCAATGGTAGAACGTTTGACGATTATTCGTGGTGTGGAAAAATTTGAATTACAAACGAAAACAGCGCGCTGGGTGTTAGCAAAAGAAGAGGGATATTCGCCAGTTCAAATGCTCGTTTCGGCAATTGGCGCTTGTGGGGGGTACGTGTATCAATCCGTTTTGGAAAATTCGCACATTCCCTTTGAGTTTGAAAAAATAGAAGTCACGTATTCAAGAGAAGTAGAGAGACGCGCACAACCATTAAAACAGGTGACGATTATCTTTTATGTGTCTGTTCCAGAAGCCTTTCAAGAACGGGCGACACGGTGTTTGAAGCTTGTCTCCCCAAACTGTCCAGTGATTCAATCATTGGCTGAAAGAATTACTGTCGAAGAAACAGTTGTATTTAAAAAGTAAACTATTAGAGACATTATCGTTACGAGCGCTTTTCCCTTTTTGGATGCCTCGTTTCTGAGAATGTCTTTTTTTAGAGGAGCGTGGGGAAATAGCTGTAGAAACAGAAAATTTTTAATTCATTTGTACAAAATAATACAGACAAAAAACAGATAGTGTTTTTTTCACAAATAAAAAGGTTGCTTTTTTTTCTGTTTTAGTAGATGATGTAAGTAGTTACATCTCTGATATAACGCTGTTTTTCGAAACGTGTGTTATTTTTTAATTCGTAATAGTTTTTTTAAATCGTTTCACAGAATTACTTTAATTGTTATACAGTTTTTTTAGTTGTTATAGTTTGTTTGTCGGCCTTTAGGAGGTAATCATGATTGAGTTAGTGAATGTGTCGAAAGTCTATCAAGAGACACACGCGTTAAAAAATATTCACTTTTCTGTCCAACCAGGAGAAATCGTTGGGATTGTTGGGAAAAGTGGCTCTGGCAAGTCCACGTTGTTACGTTTGTTGAATTTAATGGAACAACCGAGTGAAGGGGAGATTCGTATTGATGGCAGAAATGTTCAAACCTTCTCTAAAAAAGAAGTTCGCCAGCAGCAACAACAAATGGGGATGGTGTTTCAGCATTACAATTTGTTAGAAAATTTGAAAATTTATGATAATGTTGCGTTGCCTTTGAAACTTTTAAAAGAGAAACAGCCTGAAAAAATTGAGCGTTTATTAACGTTTGTTGATATGGCCCATAAGGCAGAAGCGTATCCTGCTCAGCTTTCTGGTGGAGAAAAACAGCGTGTCTCTATTGCTCGAGCGTTGAGCCGTAATCCAAAATGGTTATTATGTGACGAGGCAACGAGTTCATTAGATGAAGAAAATACAGAAAGTGTCGTTCGACTATTACATAAGACGCATCAGGAATTCCGACCGACTATTTTCTTTGTTAGTCACGAATTAGAAACCGTGAAGCGCTTATGTAATCGTATCTTAGTGATGGAAAAAGGTCAGTTAATTGGCGAATTTCTGAATAATCCTCAGCAATATGAGGAAGAACCGCTTTCCTATTTAGAAAAAGTGGAAAGGAGTTTGCGTCCATGACTTTTTCAGAAACCTTTGCCGAATATTGGCCATCTATGCTGATTGGTTTAAAAGAAACAGGGATTATGATGTCGATTTCGATGGCTATCTGTTTGCTTGTTGGCTTGCCTTTAGGCTTAGGACTATTTTTGGCTAATCCGAAAGTCAAAGGGCATCAACCTTGGCTGTACTGGGTTTTAAATTTCATTGTAACTGTTATTCGCTCGTTTCCTTATTTATTATTTGTGATTGCGTTGATTCCAGTTACTCGTTCTGTTTTAGGAAAGGCGTTTGGCCCAATTCCTTCATCTGTGCCATTGAGTATTGTTGCGATCGCGATTTTTGCTCGCTTGGTTGAACAAGTGCTGTTGGATGTTCCAGAAGAAATTTATTTTTTAGCTAATTCGTTAGGTACCTCGAAAGTCCAATACATTTGGCACTTTTTATTGGTGGAAGCACGTAGCGGATTGGTCCTTGCTTACACAACCACGACAGTGAGTATGGTTTCATATTCCACGGTGATGGGTGTTGTTGGTGGCGGCGGGATTGGCGATTTTGCAGTTCGTGTCGGCTATCAACGGTATGAATACGGTATTATGTATGTTGCCATTGTGATTATGATTGCACTGGTCTTCATTTTACAAATGCTTGGGAACTTCATTGCCCAAAAACTAGACAAAAGAAAGTAGGAGGACAAAAGAATGAAGAAGTTTTATTTAGCAACATTCGCTGTTATTGCAACAGTTATTTTAGCTGCCTGTGGGGGAAATAAACAAGCAGACCAGAAAGAAGACAAGGAGATTACCGTTGCCGTGCAATTGGAATCTTCAAAAGATATCTTGGAGATTGCCAAGAAAGAAGCTGAGAAAAAAGGGTACAAAATTAACATTATGGAAGTGAGCGACAATGTTGCCTACAACGATGCCGTGCAACATGACGAAGCGGATGCTAATTTTGCGCAACATCAACCCTTCATGGAAATGTTTAACAAAGAGAAAAAAGCTGATTTAGTGGCTGTGCAACCGATTTATTATTTTGCTGGTGGTTTCTATTCAAAAGAATACCAAGATGCGAAAGATTTACCTGAAAATGCCAAAGTGGGGATTCCTAGCGATCCAACCAATGAAGGTCGTGCTTTAGCAATTTTAAATGCAAACGGCGTGATTAAATTAAAAGAAGGTGTCGGCTTTAACGGCACGGTGGCAGATGTCGTGGAAAATCCTAAAAACATCACTTTTGAAAGCATTGATTTACTGAATTTAGCTAAAGCCTATGATGAAAAAGACATCGCTATGGTGTTCTGCTACCCAGCCTACTTAGAACCTGCTGGTTTAACAACGAAAGATGCGATTTTGTTAGAAGATGAAGAAGCAAGTAAACATTACGCATTGCAAGTTGTGACACGTAAAGGCGAAAAAGATAGCGAAAAAATCAAGGTTTTAAAAGAAGCGATGACAACAAAAGAAGTTGCTGAATACATCAAGAAAAATTCTAAAGGTGCCAATATTCCTGCGTTTTAATGAATAGAAAAAATGAAGCTTCTTTTTTGAGAAGCTTCATTTTTTTCTTTTCCTTGATTTATAGTATAGTTAATAGGAAGGAGGTGCCGGTGTGGTCGAATTATTTATTTTAATGATGGAACGGGTAGGCTTAATTATTTTACTGGCCTTTCTTTTAGTGAATGTGCCTTATTTTAAGCGTGTTTTATTAAGTCGTGAAAAAATGTCTTCAAAAGTTCAATTGATTTTGATTTTTGGTTTATTTGCTATTATTTCTAATTTTACAGGTATCGAAATCGCTAAGAATCAGATTGTTCCCAATAATTTACTAACCTATTTAAGCAGCAATGCTTCCATTGCGAATACGCGTACGTTAGTAATTGGCGTTTCTGGATTAGTGGGTGGTCCGATTGTCGGCAGTGCGGTTGGTTTAATTGCTGGCTTTCATCGGGTTATTCAAGGCGGGGGGCATAGTTTCTTTTATGTGCCTGCTTCTTTAATTGTTGGCTTAATTGCCGGTTTTTTAGGGAGCCGCATGGCAAAGCAAACCGTTTTTCCGTCTGCCGGCTTTTCTGCCATTGTCGGAGCGTGCATGGAAATGATTCAGATGATTTTTATTTTCTTTTTCAGCGGTGATCTATCGGATGGGGCCACGTTGGTTCGTTTTATTGCGCTGCCGATGATTTTGTTAAATAGCGTAGGAACGTTCATTTTTATGTCGATTCTAACGACGACATTGAAACAAGAAGAGCAGGCCAAAGCGGTTCAGACGCACGATGTTTTGGAATTAGCAGCGGAAACACTGCCATATTTTCGAGAAGGCCTCAATAAAAATTCCAGCAAAAAAGTTGCGGAGATTATTAAGCATTATACAAAAGTCAGTGCGATTAGCATGACAAACAGTCATCAAATTTTAGCTCATGTTGGCGCAGGAAGCGATCATCATATTCCAGAGCTAGAAGTCATTACAGAGCTTTCTCGGGAAGTGTTACGGACGGGCCGAATGACCATCGCACATGCCAAAGAAGAAGTCGGTTGTTCGGACCCTAATTGTCCGTTGCAAGCGGCGATTGTGATTCCATTATTTTCCCATCAGCAAATTGTTGGCACCTTAAAAATGTACTTTACGGATCCAGCGCAGTTAACGCATGTCGAGGAACAGTTAGCAGAAGGTCTTGGGACAATTTTTTCTTCACAAATTGAATTAGGTGAAGCGGAAGTACAATCAAAATTACTTAAAGAAGCTGAAATTAAATCCTTGCAAGCGCAAGTGAACCCGCATTTCTTCTTTAATGCCATCAATACTATTTCCGCATTAATGCGGAAAGACAGTGAAAAAGCGCGGAAACTATTGCTCCAATTAAGCAAATACTTTCGAGGCAACTTGCAGGGAGCCGTGCAAACTACGATCCCAGTTTCACAAGAACTAGAACAAGTAAAAGCCTATTTGTCATTAGAACAAGCACGGTTTCCGAATCGTTATCAAGTAACATTTGACGTAGAAGAAGCGGTTGCTTCAGAAAAAGTACCGCCGTATGCGATTCAGGTGTTAGTGGAAAATACCATCAAGCATGCATTTGGCAGCCGTAAAGAGAACAATCAAGTTCGGGTAGTGGTCAAAGCAAAACAACACAAATTACATGTGGATGTGTATGACAATGGGCAAGGGATTCCTGAAGAACGCCGCTTGCTATTAGGAAAGACGACAGTGACTTCGGAAAAAGGCACCGGCACGGCACTGGAAAACTTGTCCCGCAGAATGGCGAACCTTTATGGATCAGAAGGTTGTTTTTTAATTGAAAATTTAGAGACAGGCGGGAGCCATGTTCATTTAGAAATCCCGATGGAACAGGAGGAATTAGATGCACGTATTAATCGTTGATGATGAGCCCTTAGCACGAGAAGAATTGAGCTATCTTGTTTCCCAACATCCGCAAGTGACGAGCGTTGCAGAAGCGGATTCTGTGGCGGAGGCAATGGAAGAGATGATGGATCAAAAGCCAGATCTGTTATTTTTAGATATTCATTTGACTGATGAAAGCGGGTTTGATTTAGCGGAAAAATTAACCCATCTTAAAAAAGCGCCCTACTTGGTCTTTGCAACCGCCTATGATCAATATGCGTTAAAGGCCTTTCAAGTGAATGCAAAAGATTATATTTTGAAACCTTTTGAAGAAGAAAAAATAACACAAGTCATTGAAAAAGCATCGAAAGAAATGGCTCAAGCTGTCCCAGAAAACACTGCCGAAAAAGGACCAAAATCTGAAGCAATACCTATTCAAGGGGAAGACCGCATTTATCTTGTGGCGCCAGAAGATATTTACCTCGTTTCTGTCGAAGAACGGCAACTGAGCATTTTTGTAGATCAACAGGTCTATAAGATGACAGGGACCCTCAACAGTATCGAACAGAAATTACCTGCCACGCTCTTTATTAAAACGCACCGAAGTTTCATCTTGAATCGAACAAAAATTCAAGAAATCCAGCCGTGGTTTAATAACACGTTGCAAGTAATTTTAACCAACGGCTCAAAAGTACCTGTTAGCCGTTCATACGTCAAAGAATTTAAAGAAAAACTTGGCTTAAGTTAAAAAATCACCACTTGAAATGTCGAATGCATTTCAAGTGGTGATTTTTGCATTTGGTGAAGAAATTCTGGCATTTCATGAAAAAAAGCCCTTAAAAAAACGTTTTCTTTATATACTTAACCCATAGAAAACAGACAAAAGGGAGCGAAGAAGAATGGAAAAGAAAGTATATTCATTTTTACAACAAGCAGCAGTTTTTGCCATTATTATGTTAATCGCCAACGGCTTGGCGTTCATTTCTCCAATACCAATGCCTGCTTCAGTAATTGGCATGGTGTTATTGTTCATTGGTTTATGTACAAAAGTTGTTAAATTGGAGCAAGTGGAAGGGCTAGGTAATAGCTTATCAACGGTTATTACATTTTTATTTGTTCCTTCAGGGATTTCCTTAGTTAATTCTTTAGGGATTATGCAACAATTTGGCGTTCAAATTGTTTTTGTTATTTTAGTAGCAACATTAGCGTTACTAGCAACGACTGGTTGGACGGGCGCCTTTTTATTGCATATGAAAGATGCTCGAAAAGAAAAAGAACCCGCAGCAACGAAGAAAGCGAAAGGAGAGGTTCGCGCATGAATCCGTATGTTGGCATTATTATTTCATTAGCTGTATTTGGCATAGGTACTTGGTTGTTTAAAAAAAGTAAAGGTTTCTTCTTATTTACGCCATTATTCGTTGCGATGATTTTAGGCGTTGTCGTTTTAAAAGTAACAGGAATTAGTTACGAGCAATACAATGAAGGTGGCAAATATATCAGCTTCTTTCTAGAACCTGCGACAGTAGCGTTTGCGATTCCTTTATATAAAAAGAGAGACGTGTTGAAAAAATATTGGTTAGAAATTTTAACGGCGTTAACAATTGGTTCTTTTGGTTCGCTAGTGGCTGTTTATTTTGCAGGAAAAGTGATTGGCATGGATAATCATTTAGTGGCCTCAATCTTACCACAAGCAGCTACAACAGCGATTGCCGTACCTATTTCTCAAACTGTTGGCGGCATTGCTTCTATTACGGCGTTTACCGTAATCTTCAATGGTGTACTAACCTATGCCTTGGGTCGAATTGCATTGAAATGGTTTAAGATTAACAATCCAATCGCCAAAGGTTTAGCTTTAGGTGCGGCCGGACATGCCCTAGGTGTGGCAGTTGGCATGGAAATGGGTGAAACAGAGGCTGCTATGGCTAGTATTTCTGTCGTAGTGGTTGGTGTAGTTACTGTTTTAGTAGTTCCTTTCTTTGCAACGGTCATTGGTCTATAAAAAGTGGGCTTCCCCACTTTTTATGAGTAGATAATTTCTATCAACTAACAGTCTCTGCTTATTCTGTGAATGCTAGTTATCACTAATCCGCAGGCTCGGAGTTAAAATGAGTGTAAAAAAGCCAACCTTATCCATAGTAAGGTTGGCTTTTGTGTTGTTTACAGGATTTTTTGAATATAGATAGGGCGCGTGGAAGGATTGACCAGTCTTTTTATAGAATGGTTGCTCCTAAAGTTTGTTTAAAGTGGCGTAATGCCCATTCATGTCCTTGTTCATCAAAACTAGCAACGGCATTCTCGGGAATCATTAATTGATAGCCTAAATTATAGGCATCGACAGCCGTATGCAACACGCAAATATCTGTACAAACACCAGTTAAACAAAGCTCTGTAATTCCTCGTTCTCGTAACCGAATGTCCAAATCCGTGCCACTAAAAGCAGAATAGTGCCGTTTGTCCATCCAATAAACGGTTGCCTCATTTTTGTGAGCTTGATAAAAATCAGCTAGCGAGCCAAACAGATTACGCCCGTCAGTTCCTAAGACATTGTGGGGCGGGAAAAGTTTATTTTCAGGATGATAGTGATCTAGGGGGTCATGCCCATCAATGGCAAAAACCACAAAATCGCCATTGTCAAAATAGTGCTTTGTTTGTTGAACAAGGGCCGTTTCAATAGCTTGTCCAGCGGCACCAGTGGTTAGTTTTCCGTCTGTGGCGACAAAATCATTCGTATAATCAATGGAAATCAGAGCTTTCATTTGGCAACCTCCTAAAGGTTAAAGTCATTTTGTTCATTTTACAGCTTTTAAGAGGGCATTTCAAATGATAAAAGTTAAAAAAGCTGTTTCAAAATAAACGCTTTGGCTAAAAAACATGCTATAATTTTGCTACAAATTAAAGCAGGTGAATAGAGTGAAAAGAAAAATCGTACGTTTTATCCTTTGGTTGTTAGGAATCATTGTGGTTATTTGCTTAGGCGTGTTTCTCGCCTTTCAATTATCCCCTAAGCCAGGCGCTTGGGTCATCAACCAGTTATTCGCAGGCGAAGTTGAAATAAAAGATTCAGCTTCCTATGATAAAGCATTGCCCAATGTTCAATTGCAAGAAAATCAAACATACCCTTCTTCAAGAAAAAAGAATACCTTTGATTTGTATTATCCCCAAACGTCAAAACAAGCGGTACCAGTCGTTTTATGGGTCCATGGTGGTGGCTATGTGGGAGGAGATAAGTCTGGGATGAAAGAGTTTGCGACACGTTTAGTGGCTGATTCCTCAGTTGCCTTTATTTCAATGAATTATGAATTAGCACCAGACGCACCTTATCCAAGCCAGCTCCAGCAGGTCGATGAACTTGTTCAATTTTTATTAGAAAAGAAACAAGCATATCCCATGTTAGATTTATCTAAGCTTTTTATTGGCGGGGACAGTGCGGGTGCACAGATTGCTCTACAATATGCAACAGTTCAAACCAATGCCAACTATGCCAAAGAACTAGGGATGACTGCAGCATTGCCGGCTAGCCATTTAAAAGGCACGCTCTCGTATTGTGGTCCGGTGGATTTGAAACAAATGGCCAACCAACAAAGTGATAATCGTTTTATGAAATTTTTCGTTAAAACAGTGGCTTGGTCCTTGCTCGGCACTAAAGACTGGCAGACGAGTGCAGAACTGCAAGAAGTGAGTTTAGTGGATAAAGCCACCAAAGAATTTCCCCCGACGTATCTAACAGATGGCAATAGCTTTTCATTCCAAGAGCAAGGACTAGCCTTGGTTCAGCGGTTAAAAACTTTAAATGTTCCAGTTTCAGCTCTCTTTTTCAAAGATAAGAAAGCAACGATCACCCACGAATATCAATTCGACTATCAAACAAAAGAAGCTAAACAATGTTACCAAGAAACAGTCCAGTTTGTGAATACGTATAAATAAACAGAGGCCTTAGAAATATTTCTAAGGCCTCTGTTTATTTATTTTTGTCATTTTTTTAGCTGAGAAATATGTATAAATTAAACAAAAATGTTTATTTAATGATGTTTACATGAGAAAAAATCCGTGCTATACTACGAACTCGTTTGTTAATTTTAATGTTAAAAACAACGTTTTTGTTATTTTTGTGAACAAATTAACATTTTTATCTTACAAAAACAGCAAAAAATTCGTTTAGTTAACAAAAAGAAAATTAAAAAATAAATTTTTTTTTTGAAATTAAGAAAATATCTTTAAAAAAATCAGAAGAAAACTTCGTATACTTGAGCCATAGGTTGGTTGTGGAAAGTTTACTTCGAGGGAGGAGTGATGAAGTTAATGAAAAAGAAAATCGCTGTTTTATTGGCAACTTGTTTACTTGTACAACCATTTTTATCTGTTTCAGCGTGGGCGATTGAAGGGGAGCAACAAACAGAACGTACGCAGACACAGCCAAAAACAGCAGAAACCAGTACAAGTGAAGCAACAAAAGAAAGCAGCGCACATTCTATAGAACAGTCATCAATGACGGAATCTAGTGCTATCACAGAAAAAGTAACCACCTCTTCCACAGAAACAAAACCAAGCGAAGAGCAGAAGCAAATCACGTTGACCTTTGAAACAACGGATCAAGCTTTGTTTCTAAATGATGCCAAAAGTTATCAAGTGGTAAAAGAAAAAAATCAGCCACTTCGGACAGAAGAATTACCAAAATGGGCGAATAGTGAGGAAAATGCGACTTTCGTTGGCTGGTCTTATCAAGGCAAAACATATACAAATGAAGAACTTCTTCAATTAGAGTTTTCAGAAGATACACAACTTACGGCTGTCTTTAAACAGAAACTGACACGCATGGCCAGAGCTGTTTCAGTTGATCAGTCCATTGCGGACACAATTGCCCCTGCGGATAAAACAAAAGTGATTGTTGTGCCAAGTCCTGCAGGAGATGGAGCAGCGTACAAAGAATATGCATCGACAGAGGCTGGCTTGAAAGAAGCCTTGTTTGATTTGTATCAACAGGGGAACAATGGCGATTTCACTCTTTATATAGGAAACAATATTACGACGAGTGCGGCGACCACCGCTAAAGTGATTCCTGACACCGTTACGGCAAGTAATATGACCTTTTACGCCTTGCAAGGCAAGGTCAATCATTTAGTGATTACTGGAAACAGCGCGGATCCGATTAGTATGGATACAACTTTACCTACAGGTTCCAAAACATTGGCACTAGGAATTGTTCACTTCGGTACAGATATTACTTTAAGAAATATTTCTTACACAGGATCACAAATGTATTTAAACGGTCATAGTTTGTCCTTGAATGGTGGTTCTATCGGGAATGGTTTCTCTGTGTTTGGCGGAACGGATTCAGGCGATGTTACAGGAAATCCTGTGATTACAGTAAATAGCACAGGTTCAGGTACGTGGTATTTTTATGGCGGAAATAATAATGGTGGAACTTTAAAAGGAAACCCAACGTTGCTCATTAATAACACGGTCTCCGGAATCAATACGCTATCAGGCGGTGCAAATCTAGGTACAGTCGATGGGAATGTAACCGTTTCTGTTAAACGAATCAATGGTGCTCTTTCTAATTATTATGGTGCAGGAATTGGTACAGCAGCAAACCCAATTTCTGTGACCGGGAGTGTTTCCAATGAGTTAGACATTGCAGCGGAAGCAAATAGTTCTTTTAGGATGTCCACTTACTATGGTGGCGCACTTTATGGAAACATTAATGGTACCATTAAAAATTCATTATCTGGATATGGCGGTTGGAGTTCAAGAGGGCCTTATGTTGGTGGTTCAGGTCGTGGGAATATTGGAACAAATCGTGGAACAAATGCAATTTCCACAACCCTCGATGCAAGTAATTATACAACCTATGGACCAAGTATTATTGGAGCCAATCGTTATAACGGCACAATAACAGGAAATATTGAAAATACGGTTATTGGTGGAACAACAGCTGCTCAAGGCGGTATAGGTAATTTTGATGGTGGTAGTGGAACGGAAGCTGATCGATTATCAAAAGCAGCACTAGGGGCTTCCAATGAAGGTATCTATGATGCTTATACATCAGAGCAACGGGCAAAATTAGCTTTTGATAGTGCAACTTATAAAATTTTAGGAAATATTCACTCACATCTTGTTAAAGGTTCATTTGGTAATGCGGATCTGTGGCGAACAACCGCAGCTGGTGTAGGTGGTTACGTAGAAGGTAAGGCAACTATAGAAGTTGGAACACAAACAGGCGATGGCACAGCTGGCGGCGATGGCTTGGTTTATAAAGGAAGTCGTCCAACTGACACGAATTATTCTTCTAGTAGAAATAATTTAGCGAATGCGAAAGATTTTGATATTGCTGGCGGTGGTCTTGTCATTGGCCGAGATGCTTGGACTATCTACATTCGCGGTGAGTCAAATACAGTAATTAATAATGCTGTAGCTCGACGAACATACGGTGGTTTATTTTCTGGCGTTGTTGAAGGGAACACCTCTAATACATTGAATGGAGGTATTGTCGATACCTTAGAAGGAAGTGGTTATGAAGGCGGTCGAGTTTATGGAAATGCCCAAGCAACTGTCAGGAATGGTCAAGTGGACTGGTTCTTATCTGGTGGTGGCTGGAATGATAAAAAAATTGTCGGGAATGTTGGAGTAACCGTTTATGATGGTGTCATTAATGCCTCAATGGGAGCATCTTATGGTGCTTCAAGTGATCATATTGTTACTGGAAATTCTAATAATATTGTTTACGGTGGCGACTTTTCTGGTACTCCTCGTGAAGGAACGAATGGTTTTTCTGGCGGAATAACAAATGTTGGTTCTTTGTTAGGAAACGCAAATTTGACCATTGATTTAAGAAACTACAATCGCGAGTTTAAATTGCCTTCGGGAACGTCTATTTCAGGAGGTGTTCCTTATAACGGAACAACTAATTTAGGAACAGATGATTCTAATACAATTACGCTAAATATCTATACAAAACCAGGTTCAGATGTTTTGAATGGTGCAGCTATATACGGAGATGGCGCGCGGACGTCCTCATATACAAAAAGTGGCAAAATTATTATGAATATTCAAGCAACAGGTTCAAGTATTGGTAACTTATATGCAACAAATTATGGTAATGCCCCTACGACAGGGCTGTTACGTGATGTCGAGATAAATTTACAAGGTGCCAAAACAATCAATGGATTATCTGGTGGAAATGCAACAGATAGTTTCACCAATACCATTGTTTCTAAAAATGCTCAGAAAGTTGTCATTAACATTGGCAAGAACGTTGACGGCACCAATAACTATCAAACAGAACCACTGAATGCGACAGGCTTAGGCGTTGTCAACTTTACGGAATTGAATGTCACCAATGGCATTAAATTAATGGCTAATGGTGGGAACATCAAAAATGGCGTTTCTGCTACTGCCGCGAATCATAGTACGACTTACAATGAATTCGGATCAATTCATCTATCTAAAAACGCTGGAATTGGGATCACCAACACGGCCAATTTAATTTCAGCTAGCAAACTAACGGTTCAGGATCATGCAACATTAGAAACAATTCCTGGTACAGGTAAGGTAAACATTGCGGATTTTGAAGCTGTCGATCCAACAAAAGATGAACTTTTATGGATTAAACCAACGACAGATACAACTGCTTTGGTGGATAGCACAGGGACTTGGTTTGGAAATGTCAAAGCCTATCAGGTCTTGACGATTAATCCAACGGTCAATAATGCTACAAAACTTATGCCAACAACGTTTCATGGGATTGAAAAAGCGACTGGAAAAACATTTATTGGCGATAACGATGTGACCAAGGGCGCCAATGGCTATGGGATAGCAATTCCTGGTTCCATCATCGATTACGAAGTGGAAACGCCTGGAATTGTGGCAGGTGCAGGTACTATTTCTCATGATGTAAAAGAGGTCAAAGCTGGCAATGCGCCGTTAACCTTACAAGCGTGGGGCACCGAAGTAGCTGGACAAAAAGTTCAAAAAGGACGTTTGATGATTCCGACCTCAAGTGCTTTAACACCAACCCTAAGCTTCCTTCCTGACGAAGTAACAGGTTCTTGGTTGCACCAAGGAACGGTTAAGTCTAGTGAAGTTGGGAGCGCGATAGAACAAATTCCAGAGCAAAAAGATACCACCCCGCTTTCATGGAAAGCGACGAATATGAACTACAGTTATCAGGTGAAAGTTCAATTTTCAAATAAAGTGGAACTTTCGGGGCAATCGGTGATTGTCACAGAAGATGAGACAGCGCAACTAACAACTGTTGATAAGGTAGTGGAAATGCTTGGCGCAAAAGGTCGGCCGTTTTTCAAAACCTCATTAAAAGAGACGGATTTACCACAAATTCAAGCGCCGTTAGCAGAAAAAACTGTATCGCGGACACATGATATTCAATTAGAAGCAGGGACGTCAGGGGATAATTTGCAAAACAAAACGGTTCATTTAGTTGTTGTGAAAAATGAAAGTGTCCTTGCCAAAGATCGTTCGTTTGCCTTGTATGCGACAAGTGCGCATTTGAAATTAAAAGAAGCAAATGGCTTAACGAATTCAGACGAGTTGGCACAATGGACACAAGCAACGGTGATTTTCGCAGATGGTCGGGCCAATCAAACACCAAGTCTTGATGCCGCAACCTTCCAAGCCATTCAGCAAGCGAAACCAGAAGAATTAGCCAAAACGGTGCCAGCCAATTATCAATTTACAGAAGCTGGTGAAACGTTAAATAAAAAAGTCAATGTGTCTATTTCAGGTGAATTAACGTTAGAAAAAGTACCTAAAACAATTGATTTTGGCAAACAAAAAATTTCTGCCAAGCCAGAAGTTTACTGGCCAACTCTTTCAGATGATTTAGTCGTTCAAGACACACGCGGGACAGAAAGTACGCCTTGGAAACTGAATGTTCAGGTAACGAATCCCTTAACGAACGGCACAGATCAATTGGAAGATTTGTCATTGGTTACAGACAAAGGAGAATTTTTACTCAATAAGGGAGATACGGTTGTTACAGAAAATGAAGGCTCCGGTTCAGGTAGTTATACAATTAACCAAGGTTGGGGTGCGGCAAACCAACGGGGACTTAAACTATCTGTGCCAGTCGAGAAACAAAAAGTTGGCGAATTCAAAGGGACATTGTCATGGTCATTAGTCATGGCACCATAACAAGGAGGAGAGAAGTGAGATGAAAAAATACCTTTTGCTTAGTTGTTTTTTAGGTCTTTTCAGCTTCTGTCATTCAGACACTGCGTTTGGGGAAGCAGCTTATGAAAATAGTGGTGTTGTCTCCTTTTATGGAACGTATGAATATCCCACAGAAGAGTCGACAACAGCGACTAGTAATTCTTCCACAACGACCGAACCCACCAAGCCAGCTGACGGAGGCGCTTCATCCGTCCTTTCTTCTGGCGTATATGGGTCGCGACAAGGAAGATTACCAGCGACAGGTACCACCAATCAAGCACCATTTATTTATTTGGGAATCAGCCTTATCACTATAGGTATATTATTTATTAAAAGGAGAAGAGAAGATGAAAAAAACAGTATTAGCAGTAGTAGGGATTGTAGGATTTAGCGGTGTCCTAGCGACACAACAAGCATTTGCGGAAGACATTAACGTGAACTATACAAGTAATGGCGCCATTACATTTGAACCAGATACAGATCCAACGAAGCCAGTTAACCCAACCAATCCAGATGAAAAAGTTGAACCAGAAGATCCAACTGACCCAACTGGACCAAAACCAGGGACTGCAGGCCCCTTATCAATTGACTATGCTTCAAGCTTTCAATTTGGCGCCCAAAAAATCACTTCCGATACGAAAGATTATTACGCACAAATTCAAACATTTAAAGATGGAACAACAGGTCCCAACTATGTTCAGGTAACGGATAAACGTGGGACACAAGAAGGCTGGACGTTAAGCGCTGTACAAAATGCGCAATTCAAAACAGCCCAAAATGAAGAATTAGTGGGGGCCGCTTTATCGATTGCCAATGCAGGTGTGACATCGATTGTTGATGCCGCATACGCGCCAACCACATACCTTTGTTCCTGGAACAGAAGTAGAATTAGTCAAAGCAGAAGATGGCAAAGGAATGGGGACTTGGGTCTATCGTTTTGGGAAAGATGCGACAGAAGGTGCTACTGCCGTGAAATTAAATGTCCCAGGTAAAGCGATTAAATTAGCAAAAGAATATCGTACGACCTTAACATGGACATTGAAATCTGTACCAACGAATGTTGGAGGCTAAGTAAATGAAAAAAACAGTCGTCTACTCCTTGTTATTCGGAACAATGTTGCTTGGCGCCACTGTTCCTGCTGAAGCGGCGACGGTCGTTTTTGATAGCGAACAGTCGATTGTTTTTACCCCAAGCACAGATGGGACGGATCCAGTAAATCCAGAAAATCCCGATCCAGAAAAACCAGTTCGACCAGTCGATCCAACGAATCCTGATGGACCTAATCCAGGTACCCCTGGGCCACTTTCCATCGATTATGCCTCAAGTTTGGATTTTGGGAGTAATGAGATATCGAATAAGGATCAAACGTATTTTGCCAGAGCGCAAACCTATAAAAATCCAGATGGTTCAGCAAGTGAATTGGCAACTGCTAATTATGTACAAGTAAGTGATTTACGGGGAACCAATGCTGGCTGGGTTTTAAAAGTGAAACAAAATGGTCAATTTCGTAATGCAGAAACATTACACAAAGAATTAACAGGCGCCATCGTTGCCTTTACTGAGCCCAGTGTGCGCTCAAATGCGACGGACGTATTGCCGCCAACTGCTACCGCAAACATTCAATTAGATGCTGCGGGCGCAGAAACTGTTGTCATGCAAGCCCCAGAAAAGACCGGCGCCGGAACGTGGATCACGCTGTGGGGGCAAGCAGAAAAAGTGACCGAAAAAAATCAACAAGGACAGCAAGTAAATGCCACGATCACACGGGCAATCTCACTAACTGTTCCCGGGAAAACCCCTAAGGATGCAGTACAATATAAAACAACATTGACTTGGCTACTTTCAGATGTACCAGTAAATAATGGAGGGAAATAAATGAAAAAGACAAAAGTAATGACATTGATGGCAACCACAACTTTAGGCGCATTGGCACTTGTACCAATGAGTGCATTAGCAGTCGACGGTGGTGAATACCAAACAAACGGAGCGATTCAATTTGCACCAAATACGAACCCAACGAATCCAGTTGATCCGACGAATCCAGATCCGGATAAACCAATTACGCCAGTTGATCCAACTGATCCGACAGGGCCTAAGCCAGGGACAGCAGGTCCGTTATCCATTGACTATGCATCTAGCTTATCTTTTGGGGAACAAACGATTACCTCAAAAAATATGACCTACTATGCAGAAACACAAAAATACAAAGATAATGCTGGTGCCGACCAAGAAGGCCCGAACTTTGTTCAAGTCTCAGATAATCGTGGGACTGAAACAGGTTGGACGTTAAAAGTAAAACAAAATGGTCAATTCAAAACTGAAGCCAACCAAGAACTAACAGCGGCCAAAGTAACTTTAAGCAACGGACGCGTGGTTTCAGCTTCACAATCTGCAAAACCAACGACAGCGCCAGCTACGATTGAATTAAACCCAACTGGGGCTGAATCAGTGGTCATGGCTGCTGGCGATAAAGAAGGTGCGGGTACGTACTTAATGAGCTGGGGCGATAGTGTAGATACCGCTAAAACAAGTATTTCCTTAGAAGTACCTGGTTCAACCACAAAATATGCGAAAAAATACACGACAACTTTTACTTGGACTTTGACAGATACACCTGCTAACACAGGAAACTAAGAACGACAGCATACACGCAAGATCGGGATATAAGTCAAAAATTTTTGGCTTATCTTTCGGTCTTTTGGTGCTTATAATACAACAAAGAATGACAGACATAGGAGAATGAATATGAACAGATGGAAAGTATATGCAACGGTAATCGCTTGTATGTTATTTGGCTGGATTGGCGTGGAGGCGCACGCTTCTGAATTTAATTTTGCGGTCACACCAACAATTCCCGAAAATCAAGTGGACAAATCAAAAACCTACTTTGACTTAAAAATGGCGCCTGGTGCCAAACAAACCGTAGAAATTCAGTTACGTAATGATACAGATGAAGACATTACCATTGAAAATACAGTGAACTCAGCGACAACGAATTTAAATGGCGTAGTAGAATATGGCCAAAACGGGATCAAACCTGACAAAACTTTACGCTTTAACTTAAAAGATTATGTGGAAGCACCGAAAGAAATCATCTTGCCGAAGCATTCCCAAAAGACCTTACCTTTAACCATCACGATGCCTAAAGATTCTTTTGATGGCGTGATGGCTGGCGGCATAACACTCAAAGAGAAAAAGAAAGAAACCACGACTTCTGCGGATCAATCAAAAGGGTTAGCTATTAATAATGAATACTCCTATGTTGTGGCTATTATTCTTCAGCAAAATGAGACAAAGGTTCAACCAGATTTAAAATTACTAGGGGTTAAACCAGGCCAAGTCAACGCGCGAAACGTCATCAATGTTTCTTTACAAAACCCACAAGCGGCCTACTTAAACCAATTACATTTAATCAACACTGTTTCAAAAGGAGGCGAAACGCTTTACCAATCCGATACTGAGGATATGCAAGTGGCGCCAAACTCTAACTTTAGTTACCCAATTTCTTTAAAAGGGGAACGATTAACGCCAGGGAAATATGTCTTGAAATCAACGGCCTATGGTGTAAAAGATGAAAAGGGCACCTATCAAGTCAAAGGCGCCAATGGTGAAGAACGGTACCTGTACAAATGGGAATTTACAAAAGAATTTACTATTTCTGGGGACGTCGCTAAAGAATTAAATGAAAAAGACGTAACCATTAAAGGAACCAATTGGTGGTTGTATCTACTGATTGCATTAATCATTCTAGCGCTGCTCTTATTGATTTTCTTCTTGTATCGTAAAAAGAAAAAAGAGGAAGAACAACAATCTGAGTAATAAAAAGGGCTATCTATTGACAAAAAGGGTTTTCCTTGTAAAAGTAAAGGTACTTTTACAAGGAATTGCTTCCCATAAAGTAGAGGTAGAGAGAGTGAGAAGCCATGAGAAAAAAGTATCTTTTTTTATTTAGTTCTTTGCTAATTTTTACGGCTGTCGAAATAGAACCAATTCAAACATTGGCGACACCTATTTATAATCCCTTAGAACCAACGGAAGAAATTCAACCAAAACCAGAATCAATCACCCCTCAGGAAAAGTCAGAACCGGAACAACCTGCGCCAACCCCTCCGGAAGATCAAAAAACTACGGTTCCTTCTGAAGAAAAAAAGCCTTCACCCAAGAAAAAAGACAAACCTGTGGAGAAACCGGCAATGTCAAAAGAAAAAAAGAAACAAACAAAAGAAACAACGGCTCATCCCTTACAAGTGAATAAAGATTTTGTCTTTCCTAACGGACTTGGTGCAGGCGGCGATGAAGAATCTGAAAGCTATTTAGCAGCGGTTGGGTACTTTCTTTCAGGAAATGGATTGTATGGGAAAAAAATGGATGTGAGAGAAGTCTATGATATTGATGATGTTTTTAAATAAAGTGGATAAAAGAAAAATCGCCTTATTTCAGTTACTGGAAAATGCACCGATGTTAACAGAGTCAAAAGAAACCGTAATGCAGGAGTTAGAATTATCTGAATTTATCGTGAACAAAACGGTCGCTGAATTAAATGCCGATTTTATTGAATTTGGTTTATCAGAGGATTTTCAAATTGTGAGCGATGGTATTTTCTTAACTCTTAATGAATCAGGAACGGAAACTTCCGCTACTTTGATTGATTGCTATATTAAAGAGTCGTTACGTTTTGCTATGTTTCAAGATTTCTTTTTTCAGCGTTTTGATTCTGTAAATGAGTTTGCGTTAGAACACTTTGTTAGTCACACATTGGCTTATAAGGAGTTCAAGGAATTAAAGAAAATGCTGGAAAATTATCAAATTACAATTAATAAAGAATTTCACTTAGTGGGAAATGAAACCAATTTACGCGAAGTAACAACACTGGTTTTTTTACAATTATACCAACGTGATTTTTCATTGTACGGTAAAAAAGTTTTAGAGCAGATTCGGAACTTTGAGCTATTTTTTTCTGAGAAGGTTCATCTTAATCAGCGTGCGGGCTATGCACAAGCTAAATGTTTTCATTTTTTGGCGGTTTCTTTAGTACGAACGCAGCAACAGTTTTATGTAGAGAAAAAAGTAGATTCGCAAGTGTTAAAACAATTAGCCGGTGACAATCAGCAGAATGTTTTCAATTGGTTAGAGAGTCTTCAAGTCCCAGAACCACAACGAACAAACGAAGGCAATTATTTACTCTTATTTTTAATTGCTGAAGAGTGGCTTCAAGTAGCTTCAGCAGCACTTTGCCAAAGATTTGCAGAAATTCAACAATTGAATCGTGACTTGTTAAGCTATTTAAAAATACAATTTCAGCTTTCTGAGGAAGTCCTGCAAGGTTTTGAACAAAAAGTAACAATCGTACATTTTAAATTGTTCCATTTTCCAATAGAAGCAAACTATAGTTATCGCAAAATGGATATAACCTACTTTGCAGAAACGTATACAGAGTATTTTTCTGCTAGTCGACAATTTATTCAAGAACAAAAAACGAATCCCGCTGTTTGGGATGCCAGACAGTTTTTATTTTATCGGTATCTGTTGTTAATGGTGGATGCGTTACCATTGAAAAAAGTTTTGGCTCCGATTACATTGTGTGTCGACTTTTCCTTTGGTGAAGCCTATAATCGTATGATACAAAAAAATATTGAAAAAATTACGGAATGGAATATCATTTTCAAAGCACATGTAGATGAAAGTGTACAATTAATTTTATCGGATATTCATTTTGTCGATTGGCCTGAGATTACTCAAATTATTTGGCTAGCGCCACCACGTCCTGTTGATTGGTCGCATTTTATTAAAACGCTGAGTGCACTAAGACCGCACTCGGGAGAAGAAAACAAGGTCGGGACAGCACCGCTTAGCTCCGAGAAATAAGAAGAAATTTCCGGAAATTGTTCTTTAATTTTTGGATAATTTCGGCTTATTTCCGAAGGAGCTGGTTCTGTTCCCGCCGTTTATCAGATTTTGAGCGTGGAGCAAAAATCCAAAGTGATTTTTGTACCACGCTTTTTCTTTTAGAATATAAAAATTAAAAATAATAAAAAAGTTGAAACTTTTTATGCTTGTGATTCGTCTATATAAGTGTACAGGAAAGGAGGTTCCAGAAATCGATGGTTTTCGATGGTTGGAAAAGAAAAAAACAAATTCGCGCGTTAGAAACGCTTGTGGATACCAAATATGAAAAAATGTATCGCATTGCCTTTAACTATACACATTCGAAAGAAGATGCCTTGGATGTGATTCAAGAAAGCTTTGAAAAGGCACTGAAGGCCATCCAAAAAGGACCCGATATTAAGGATTTTGAAGCGTGGTTCTTTCGAATTCTGCTTTCTGTAGCGACAGATTATTGGCGTAAAAAGAAACGAGAAGCTGTTCATATTGAAAAAGATGAACATGTGTTAGCCCTTTTAAATAATCCCCAACGCAGTTTTTTAGAAATTGAAGAAATTATTAATCAATTAGATAGTCCCAATCGTGAAATTATTCTATTAAAATTTTTTGAAGGATTTACGCTAAAAGAAATCGCCTTGATCCTGGATATTAACGAAAACACGATTAAAACGAAGATGTACCGCAGTTTGAATGAACTCCGAAGTCTATTGAATTAGTAAAAGAAAGGAAGCGAAAAAATAATGGAAGATTTTGTAAAAAGTGTTGTTAAAAACTTTTCAAAAGAATACCGCCAACAACCGTTGCCAACGGATCTACAAGCGGAAGTCAAAGCGCGTTTTCATAAAGAGAAAAAGCGGTACACCTGGCTTCGTTTTAGAAACCGCTCACTGCAAAGTAGTTTAGTGGTGGCTTGTGGCTTTGTCTTATCAGTCAATTTGTTTCCAGGTTTTAGTGAAGCAGCCCGCAACATTCCTGTGTTAGATAAAATTGTTCAATTAGTCACCATCAAAACGTTGACAGCGAAAAAACAGGAAAGTGAAGTAAACATCGATGTCCCTAAAATCCAAACATCCCAAGAATCTTCAGTAGCCGACACGCTCAATAAAAAATACTTGAAAGAAGCCCAAACAGAATTTCAACAAGTCAAAGGGCAATTGTTTGATGGTTCTCGTGTTTCAGTCACTGGAGATTATGAAAAAGTTGTGGACGACCGTCGCTTCCTAGTGGTCAAACGAACCTTCACAGAAATTAAAGGCAGCTCTGCGACGACAACGAAATATGACACCATCGACAAACGAGCCAATGTTGTCGTTTCACTCCCCTTAATTTTTAAAAATGATTTTTACATTGATGTTATTAGTAGTGAAATTAAACAACAAATATCAGACCAAATGAAGAACGATAGCAATAAAATATACTGGTCCGAAAAAGAGGATGCCCCCAGTGATGTTCAACCCTTCAAAAAAATTAAAAAGGACCAACCTTTCTATATCAATGAAAAACACCAATTAGTGATTGTGTTTCCTCAAGGAGAGATTGCGCCTTACTATATGGGCACCCCTGAATTTGTGATTCCTAATCAAGTCATTGAGAATGAATTGGCAGCGCCTAATTATTTAAAATAAACTCAGTAAAAAACACGCGACAGTTTTAAGAAATGTCGCGTGTTTTTTACTGACCTAACCAAGTCAGTTGCGGTTTTACTGAGAGAAGCGTACACTAGAATTAAGCATAACAAGAAAGGGCGAATGGCAATGGAAAAATCAGAAAAAATTAGTATTTTACAAGATGTGGTTAAAATTAAATCTGTAAATGGAAACGAAGAAGAAGTGGCAATCTATTTACAAAATCTTTTGAAGAAATATGAGATCCCTTCTGAACTTGTTTCTTATGCACCAAATCGTAGTAGTTTGGTTGCTTATTTAGGTGAAAACCGAGAAAAAGTCTTAGGGTTTAGTGGCCACATGGACGTGGTTTCTGAAGGGGACGAAAGTCAATGGACTTTCCCACCATTTGCGGCCCATATTGAAGGAAATAAATTGTATGGCCGTGGCGCAACGGACATGAAAAGCGGCTTAGTCGCAATGGTTTTAGCAATGATTGAATTAAAAGAAAAGGAAGTTCCATTAAATGGAGCGGTTAAATTTTTAGGTACAGTTGGTGAAGAAGTCGGTGAGCTAGGTGCTGGCCAATTAACTGAAAAAGGCTATGCGGATGATTTAAGTGCCTTAGTCATTGGAGAACCAACCAATTATAACTTGATGTATGCGCACATGGGTTCAATTAACTATTCTGTTGTGTCACACGGAAAAGAAGCCCACAGTTCGATGCCAGAAGAAGGCATTAACGCGATTAATAATTTGAACGAATTTATTACAGAAGCAAACCAACAAATGGCGGAAGTCACAGCAAACTATGAAAATCCTGAATTAGGTCGAACGATTCACAATGTAACCGTCATTAAAGGTGGCACACAAGTGAACAGTATTCCAGGTCAAGCAGCCTTGCAAGGGAATATCCGTTCAATTCCAGAATTCAGCAACGATCAAGTCATTGCATTATTACAAAAAATTGTCGATGAATTGAACAAAAAAGAAAAACATCAGTTAGAATTAACGATTGATTACAATAAAATTCCTGTAAAAGCTGAGAAAGATTCTGCGTTAATTCAAGCCATTCAAGCCCAATTTGATCAACCATTACCATTAGTGACAAGCGCTGGGACCACAGACTTAGCTGAATTTACTAAATCAGACAATACATTTGATTGCGTTGTCTTTGGACCAGGTGTGACCACTACTGCACACCAAGTCGACGAATATGTCGAAATTGATAATTATTTAGATATGATTGATAAGTATCAAGCGATAGCAAAAAGTTATTTAAATTAAAAAAATGTCGCGCCTGAATCGTAAAGTTCAGGCGTGACATTTTTTATAAGGTTTATTCCACCACAGTCCATTCATTTAAGGTTTTGCCGTTCTCATCAACTAGCTCTAACCAGCTGTTTGTTCCAGCAAAATAGAGAAACAAGCCGACTTCATTAACGCTTTTTAAGACGATATCTTCCGTTGTGACAAAGTCTTTAAATTGGCCCTTGCGTTCATCACGAAGTTTTTCACCAAATCTAGCGGAGAAACCGACAGACCCGTCTTTATTTAAAGGGGCTTCTGGCATCATTGTCGCGCCAGCTTTAATAAGCATTTCATTGCGCTTTTGCCAAAAAACAGTTGCTTTGCTTTGTCGAGTATCAATATAAAAAGGAATTTGGCTGACTTCTTTTGTCCATTTGTGGCGTGCTTTGGCTGGTCTGGCTTTCTTCGGCGCCGGTTTTTTAAACAGAGAGTAGCCAAAACGTTCCAAGATAAAGGTGACTGTTTCTTTATAGTTAGTCACTGTCGCTACCGCACTTTTCGGAATTTTGACTGTCGCTGGGGTTGCTTCCAATGTTAAACCACTTTCTTTCGCATCATCTAGGAAAGCTTGCGCTAAATAGGCAAGTTCTGTGTCCCAAGTCGGTTTCAATAAAATCGAGTGATCAAAAGAAACTTCTTTATATGTAGCTTTTTCTTCAGCAAGTCCTAAAGCAACTAGTTGGTTATCTCTTAGCAAGAAAAGAATCGCTGCCTCTTTTTTCGGTAATTTAGTTGTTTGTTCAATGATTAAGTGGGCCTGATCGGCTAAGTCAATGAGTGTCTTTGTTTTTTTTAGATCAACGGTTAAATGTAAGTCCATGAAGTCTGCTCCTTTATCGTTAGTTTCTTCATTGTATCATGAAACAGCGTCTTCGTCTTTTAACGAGTCAGCAACCTTACAATATTGTTTGAAACAAAAAGAAGCTTTCGTGGTATACTTACTCACATACATAATTTTTAATGAGGAAAGTAGAGGAACAAGAATGAAAACACTTGGCAATATTTTATGGTTCATCTTTGGCGGCTTTTTTGGTGGCTTATCTTGGCTATTCGCAGGCGTGATTTGGTGTATTACAATTATCGGTATTCCGATTGGTTTACAATGTTTTAAATTAGCGGGGTTGAGCTTTTGGCCGTTTAAAAAGCGAGTCGTGTATAGTGATAGCGGCGTATCTTTGGTGGTAAATATTATTTGGCTGATTATCAGTGGACTACCATTAGCAATTGGGCATTGTATTAGTGGCTTGTTGCTTTGTCTGACAATCATCGGTATTCCGTTTGGGCAACAGTCCTTTAAATTGGCGAAATTAGCGTTAATGCCGTTTGGGGCCCGTGTTGTTTCAACAACTGATTTTTATTTTGAATAGTCAGAGGTTTCTCATTGACAAATAAAACGAAACAGCGTATTCTGTAAATGTAACAAATAACGTTACATTTAGTTTGGAGTGATTAGACATGGCCATGTCAACGAAATTAAGTGTTGCGATTCATATTTTAAGTTTGATTGAAACAGGTCCTCAAGAACAAGTGACTTCTGAATACATTGCTTCGAGCGTGAATACGAATCCAGTCGTTGTTCGACGACTAATGAGCCAGTTAAAAAAAGCCGGCTTGATTCATTCCATGCGTGGAGCCAATAAAAATACCTTATTAAAGAAACCAGAAGAGATCTCACTGTATGAAATTTATACAGCGGTTGAATTGGAACGAGAGATTTTCAATATTCATCAAAATCCTAATCCAAACTGTTCCGTTGGGGCAAATATCCAATCGGTACTAGAAACTGAATTTACTAAAGTGCAACAAAAAATGGAAGAAGAATTGAAAAGCATCACCTTAGCAGATGTGATTCATGAAATAGAAGTTAAGAGAGATAAGTAATCTCTCTACTTTTAAAGTATTAAATGTAACTTTTTTAGTTCTATTTAAAAATGAAAGGATGATTTACATGAAAGTAGCAGTATTAGGAGCAACAGGAAAAGAAGGACAATTACTTTTAGCAGAAGCTAAACGTCGCGGGATGGACGTGACAGCCATCGTTCGTAATGCCTCAAAAATAACAGATGGCACACCGACCATTGAAAAAGATGTTTATCAATTAACAACAGAAGATATTCAAGCGTTTGATGTATTAATTAGTGCCTTAGGATTCCCTGATGTGCAAGATTTCCCCAAATCTACCCAGCATTTGATTGAGATTTTAACCAATCAAAAAACGCGCTTGTTTGTCGTTGGGGGCGCTGGAACCTTGTATGTGGACCCAGAACACACAACTCAATTAAAAGATACACCATCATTCCCAGCAGAAATTCAGCCATTAGCTTCGGCGATGGGCGAAGCTCTAAACTTATTGAAAGAAGCTCAAAACATCCACTGGACCTATATTAGTCCTGCAGCCATGTTTGATGCTGAAGGTCCTGCGACAGGCCATTATGAAGTCGCTGGCGAAGAATTAACAACCAATAGTCAAGGTGACAGCTACATTAGTTACGCAGACTACGCCGTTGCCATGTTAGATGAAGTGGAAAGTAATGCACACCCAAATCAACGAATTAGTGTGTATCAATAAAAGAAAAAAATCATAAATAAAGAAAGAAGTGAGAGATAAAATGTTTTATCTCTCGCTTCTTTCTTTATTTACACAAAAATTAATAACATTTAGAACAAGGTGTTAAGCCTCTTGCTTGGGCATCTGCCAACGTAGTTGCCGTATAGGTTCCATTTCCACATTTGCGTGCATGGTATTTACTGCCAGTTGGTGTCACAAGAACAGTTGCGCTTGTTTCTGGACCAGCATTTGCAGCAGCAGTCTCGACTTCCGCCGGCGCCTGTGCGGCTTGTTGCGCCTCTGCTTCAGCTTGCGCTTTTGCTGCCGCTTCGGCTTGTTCTTTTTGCGCTTTTTCAGCGGCTAGTTTCTGAGCTTCTGCTTCTTTTCGTTGTTTTTCTTTGTGGGCATCTAATTGAGTTTTAACAACGGCTACCCGTTTTGTTAAAGCTTGATTTGGGGAGTTTAAAGCGTCAATTTGTTTGATCGCTTCATTATAGTAAGCTTCATTAGTTGGTTCTTGTTCAGCTTTTTCAACAGCGGCAGTTGCACTGGCGACTAATTGTTCATTTTTTTCTTTTTCAGCGATAGCGGTTTGAACAGTCGTTAATCGTTGTTGAAATCCTTCTTTGCCAACTGGGGCAGCAGCTACTAATTTTTCAGCTGCTTGATAATCGCTTTTACTTTTAGATTTTTCAGCAGTTGTAACTGCTTCATCAACAGGTACTGCTTCTTTGATTTTTTCAAGGCGATCATTGTATTCCTCGTATTCTTGACTTAATGAAGATACTAAGGTTGCGGCTTCATCATAGTTTTTCTGAGAAGGTTGTTTTTCAGCGTGAGCTAAGGCTTTTTCTGTTTTGGCCAATTCTTGCTCGGAATCTGTGATGCTCGCAATAAATTCTTTTGACGGTGTGACTTCGACTGATTTTTCAACTTTGGTATCTTTCTTCTCAGCAACAAAAGTGATTTTTTGCGTTTTTTCATCGGACAGTTTTACTTTGTAAGCAAACGTTTTGTCTTTCGTTTTTACTTCCTTGCCATTGGCCGTTAGTTTGCTGTTGCCGTCGTATTCGCCTTTGATGGTGGCTGAGCCATTGGCATCGGTTTCAACACTCTCTGCATCAAGTGAAAGCGTTGGGGAAGAATCTGTCGTGGCAACCCCACCAATAAATAGAGCGGTACTTGCTAACGCGGCATAGCCATATTGTTTTTTCGGTTGTTTCTTAATTAATGCTTTGATAGTCAGTCCCCCGCTGACAAGTAACCCTAATAGACCCAAAAGTCCTAATACTACACTCATTCATTTCTCTCCTTTCGATATAACGTTATTATACAATGTATTGTGAGAAAATGAACATTTTTTTCGTAATAATTAATAAATTTCCTGATAAAAAAATTATTTCCTGGAGCTCAAATTCTTTTGTAAAAATTTTGTTGTGCTAAAATGGAAAGTGAGTTTAACTACGTATGTTATTAGAGAAGGGGAAATCAATGAAAGCAGAAATCATTGCAGTCGGAACAGAGTTATTACTGGGACAAGTAGTGAATACCAACGCCACCTTTTTATCAGAAGAGTTAGCTGCGCTAGGCATCGATGTTTACTATCAGACCGTTGTTGGCGATAACGGCGGCCGCTTAGAAACGCTACTAACAGAAGCAGAACAAAGAAGTGATTTAATTGTCCTTTGTGGAGGGCTAGGACCTACAGAAGACGATTTAACCAAGCAAGTTGTCGCACAACATCTCCATAAATCATTAGTAGAAGATCAAGAAGGATTGAACCGCTTACACCAGTTTTTCCAACAGTCTAAGCGGCCAATGACGGAAAATAATCTACGACAAGTGTTAGCCATTGAAGGTGGACAAGTTCTTCAAAACCCGACAGGATTAGCGGTTGGTTCTTTCGTAACAGAAGGCACAACAAGCTATTTGCTCTTACCAGGGCCGCCCAATGAATTAATTCCGATGTTTCAACAAGCGGCACGACCTTTATTGATTAATGCGTTTCCACAAGAAGAACAATTGATTTCAAGAGTCTTGCGTTTTTATGGCATTGGTGAATCACAGCTGGTGACCGAGATTCAATCGTTGATTGCGCACCAAACGAATCCAACCATTGCGCCTTATGCTAAGCCTAATGAAGTGACACTTCGTTTAACAGTTAAAACAAAAGACTTAGTAGCTGGCGAAGAATTATTAACAGCGACGGAAGAAAAGGTTTTAGCTAAAGTGGGAGACTATTTTTATGGGTATGGGGATGACAATAGTTTAGCCAAGGTAACAGTGGATTTGTTATTACAAAACGGACAAACCGTCACGGCTGCTGAGAGCCTCACCGCTGGCCTATTCCAAAGTACACTGGGGGAAATTGCGGGTGCTTCGAAGATTTTTAAGGGAGGCTTCGTGACGTATTCGCAAGAAACAAAAGAGAACTTTTTAGGAATTTCTCATGAACTTTTAGAAGAACATGGCACGGTAAGTGAAGCGTGTGCCAAAGAAATGGCAGAGAAAGCGCGTCAGTTAGCTAAATCTAACTATGGTTTATCATTTACTGGGGTCGCTGGTGACCCAATCGAAGGTCAACCGACAGGCACTGTTTGGATTGGGCTGGCGGAAGAAGGCCAACCAACCGTTGCAGAATGTTTCCATTTTAACCGTGACCGAAATTATATTAGACAGAGTGCGGTTATGCGAGGATTAGATCTTTTGCGGCGCCGAATCATTAATAAAAAATAAATATGCGAATGTTTGTTCGGTTTTTTCTTGCTTTTTTGGTACAAAAGAGATATGATAGACCTACTAACAGGAAATGAAAAATAAGTTTATATAAATTAAAGGAGGATTATCCATTGGCAGATGATCGTAAAGTGGCTTTAGATGCCGCACTGAAAAAAATTGAAAAGAACTTTGGGAAAGGCTCTATTATGAAATTAGGCGAAAAAGCTGATCAAAAAATTTCAACTATCCCTAGTGGTTCTTTAGCGTTAGATGTTGCATTGGGCGTAGGTGGGTATCCACGTGGCCGAATTATTGAAGTATATGGTCCTGAGAGTTCAGGTAAAACAACTGTTTCTTTACACGCAATTGCAGAAGTGCAACGAAATGGTGGAACAGCCGCTTTTATCGATGCTGAGCATGCATTGGATCCTCAATATGCGGAGAAACTAGGCGTTAACATTGATGAATTACTTTTATCTCAACCAGATACGGGCGAGCAAGGCTTAGAGATTGCCGATGCCTTAGTTTCAAGTGGTGCGATTGACATCGTTGTCATCGACTCGGTTGCTGCGTTAGTTCCTCGTGCAGAGATTGATGGTGAGATGGGAGCGAGCCATGTCGGCTTACAAGCTCGACTAATGTCTCAAGCACTACGTAAATTATCAGGCTCAATTAATAAGACAAAAACAATTGCTATTTTCATTAACCAAATTCGTGAAAAAGTTGGCGTGATGTTCGGAAATCCTGAAACAACTCCTGGTGGACGTGCATTGAAATTCTACGCAACGGTTCGTCTAGAAGTCCGTCGTGCAGAACAGTTAAAACAAGGAACAGACATCGTCGGTAACCGCACAAAAATTAAAGTCGTTAAAAACAAAGTGGCGCCACCATTTAAAGTGGCAGAAGTTGATATCATGTATGGCCAAGGGATTTCCCAAGAAGGCGAATTACTAGATATGGCTGTGGAAAAAGACCTTATCAGTAAAAGTGGTGCTTGGTATGGCTACAAAGAAGAACGAATTGGCCAAGGCCGTGAAAATGCTAAACAATACATGGCGGATCATCCTGAAATGATGGCAGAAGTGTCTAAATTGGTCCGTGATGCATATGGCATCGGTGACGGTTCAACCATTACAGAAGAAGCAGAAGGTCAAGAAGAATTACCCTTAGATGAATAAATAACGAGTGAATACGACTCGTTAAGAAGAAGGACAACACTTACTGAACAGGACAGGTGTTGTCTTTTTTTGTTTAGAACTAAATTGTTAAATAGACTGTTGTCCATGTCCGAACCCATCCACATCAAGCAGCTTAGTCAAACAGCAGACTATGCGGCGTTTGTTCTAAAATTTAAACAATTTGTGATGGCGGAAACCTAAAAATGTGACGTTGTCTAATATTTGCTGCCCTTTCCAAAAGAAAGGGCTTTTTTAAGTTGACACCTTTCGCGACAAACATTAGAATAAAATTGTGTGTATGCACAAATATGCAAGTAGGCATATTGATAATTGATTTTAGTTTATCAAAAAACTACAAGATATGAATTAACAAAAAGATAGTATGGAGGTGGAAATATGGTTTTAAATATTCTCCTCGCTATCGTCGGTTTGATTGTCGGTCTTGGTTTAGGATTTGTTATTGCAAAGTCACGTCATGATAAAGCAATAAATGGTGCAAAAATTTCAGCGTCGAGTATTCTCGAGAACGCTCGGAAAGAATCAGAAACACTGAAAAAAGAAGCATTGCTAGAAGCTAAGGAAGAGAACCAGAAGTATCGTTCAGAAATTGAAAGTGAGTTGAAAGAAAGCAGATTAGAACTTAAATCTCAAGAAAATCGTTTAATTCAACGGGAACAAACGTTGGATCGTAAAGATGACTCTCTTGAAAAACGTGAAGGCTCACTGGAAGAAAAAGAAGAGAAACTTGGTGCTAGACAGCAATTAATTGATGAGCGAGAAAAAGAAGTAGAAAACTTAATTAATCAGCAACATCAAGAATTAGAACGAATTGCTTCCCTTTCAAAAGAAGAAGCAAAATCGATTATTATGAAGTCAACAGAAGAAGAGTTGAATCATGAACTAACCTTGATGGTCAAGGAGTCAGAACAACGTGCCAAAGAAGAATCTGATCGCAAAGCGAAGAACTTGCTTTCCCTAGCAATTCAACGTTGCGCCGCCGATTCTGTTTCTGAAACAACTGTTTCCGTGGTCACTTTACCAAATGATGAGATGAAAGGTCGCATTATTGGTCGTGAAGGACGTAATATTCGTACATTGGAAACATTAACAGGGATTGACTTAATCATTGATGATACGCCAGAAGCGGTTGTGTTATCCGGATTTGATCCAATCAGACGAGAAATCGCTCGAATGACCTTGGAAAAATTAATCCAAGATGGTCGGATTCATCCCGCTCGTATCGAAGAAATGGTAGAAAAATCACGTAAAGAAATGGATGAACGGATTCGTGAATACGGAGAACAAGCAGCCTTTGAAGTAGGTGCTCATACGTTACATCCTGATTTAATTAAAATTTTAGGCCGTTTACGTTTCAGAACAAGTTATGGTCAAAATGTCTTGAACCACTCAATCGAAGTAGCAAAACTGGCTGGCGTTTTAGCCGCCGAATTAGGCGAAGATGTTCAATTAGCCAAACGTGCAGGTTTACTACATGATATTGGGAAAGCATTGGATCATGAAATTGAAGGTTCTCACGTTGAGATTGGCGCAGAATTAGCTGCGAAATATAAAGAAAATTCAGTAGTTATTAATGCCATTGCCTCGCATCATGGTGATGTGGAAGCAACCTCAGTTATTTCTGTTTTAGTGGCAGCCGCAGATGCGTTATCTGCAGCCCGTCCAGGTGCACGTAGTGAATCGTTAGAAAACTACATTCGCCGCTTAGAAAACTTAGAAAATATTTCTAATAGTTTTGAAGGCGTTGATTCAAGTTTTGCTGTTCAAGCAGGACGTGAAGTTCGTGTCATGGTGAAACCAGAAGAAATTTCTGATTTAGAATCTGTTCGTTTAGTTCGAGACATTCGGAAGAAAATTGAAGATGACTTGGATTATCCAGGACATATCAAAGTAACGGTTATCCGTGAAACACGTGCCGTAGACTATGCGAAATAAAATAAAAAGCGAATAAGTATCGCGTGTAGTGTCTCAACGAACAATTGCAAGGATTGTTCGTTGAGACACTTTTTTTAATCTTTTAAAACCAAAACTTTCTTTTCAAAGCGAAAACAACTATAATAAACAAGAGATGTTAAAAAGAGAAGAGGAACCTTTTTGCGTATATTATTTATAGGAGATGTTGTCGGTTCTTTAGGAAGAGAAGCCTTAGCAACGTATGTCCCTAAATTAAAGAAAAAATATCGTCCACAAGTGACCATTGCCAATGGTGAAAATGCGGCATCTGGTCGGGGAATTACTGGCAAGATTTATAAGAAATTTTTGCAAGATGGTGTCGATGTTGTTACGATGGGTAACCATACGTGGGACAACAAGGATATCTTTGAATTCATTGATGATGCGAAGAAAATGGTTCGTCCAGCGAACTTTCCAGAAGATGTGCCTGGTCAAGGAATGGTTTTTGTGAAAGTCAATCAATTGGAACTAGCGGTGATTAATTTACAGGCCCGCACATTTATGGTGCCATTGGAAGATCCTTTCAAGAAAGCCGCCGAGTTAGTAGCTATCGCTCGCAAACGGACACCGCTCATTTTTGTGGATTTTCATGGCGAAACGACGAGTGAAAAACAAGCCATGAGCTGGTTTTTAGATGGCCAAGTTTCAGCCGTTGTTGGAACACATACGCATGTTCAAACAAATGATGCTCGGATTTTACCGAAAGGGACAGCCTTCTTAAGTGATGTCGGTATGACCGGTCCTTATGATGGGATTCTAGGAATGAAGCGTGAACCGATTATTGAGAAGTTTATGACAGCATTGCCGAAGCGCTTTGAGGTAGTCGAAACAGGGCGGACAATTTTATCTGCCTGTATTTTAGAGATTGATGACCAAACGGGCCAAGCGAAGATGATTGAGCCGATTCAGATTAGTGAAGATCGCCCGTTTCAAGAATAATAGAAGAAAAGTTAATCTCGGATCATTAAGAGGTTAACTTTTTCTGCTCTTATAGAAAAAGTGCCGGTGAAAGATGAAGGTGAAAAAATGGAGCCGTTGAATTTAGATGCACAAAGTAATAAAGAATTAGAAAAATTGTTACATTTAATTGGACAAGATGAAGTCATTCAGCGCTACCAAGCGATTGAAGAAAAGGTAAAGAAAAACAAAAAGCTGACAGAATTAGTGGAAGAAATTAAAGCTGCGCAAAAAGATGCGGTTCAATTTGCTCACTATGGCAAACCAACTGCTGAAAAAGAAGCCATTCAACGAGCTGATGCGAAAACAAAAGAATTTGATGAGCACCCACTCGTTGTAGCCTACCGCGAACAACTGATCGAAGCCAATGACTTAGTCCAACATGTCACGGCGCTCATTCAATACCGCGTGAACGAAGAGCTAGAGAAGGAAGGGAATTAAATGCCACAAAAGACAAAAAATACACCCATGATGGAACAATATTTATCCATTAAGGCCCAATACAAGGATGCGTTTTTATTTTATCGCTTAGGTGATTTTTATGAATTATTTTATGAAGATGCTATCAATGCAGCGCAAATCTTAGAATTGACGTTAACCAGTCGTAACCGCAATGCGGATGATCCGATTCCTATGTGTGGCGTTCCTTATCATGCCGCGCAAGGCTACATTGATACGTTGATTGAGCAAGGCTATAAAGTAGCGATTTGTGAGCAAGTGGAAGATCCAAAGACTACCAAGGGCATGGTCAAACGAGAAGTGGTCCAGTTGGTAACGCCAGGAACGGTGATGAATAGTAAAGGCTTGGAAGCCAAAGACAATAATTACTTAACCGCTGTGCTAACAGATGGTAATCAGTTCGGTTTTGCCTATGTAGATTTGAGTACAGGCGAATTAAAAACAGCAGTCTTGGCTGATGAAGAGGGCGTTTTAAACGAAGCTTCTGCGTTGCAAACAAAAGAAATGGTCCTAGGTTCAGGGATTCCTGAATCGTTAAAAGAGAACTTAAGTTTACGTTTAAACATCATCTTTTCGACACAAGAAACGGTGGAAGAAAATGCCGAGTTTAGTTTTTTAACCAATGAACTGATTAATCCATTAGAAATTGAAATTACAGGCAAGTTATTATCTTATTTATCCGTTACCCAAAAGCGGAGCTTGTCCCATATTCAGAAAGCTGTGGAATATCAGCCAGATCATTTCTTGAAAATGGATCATTATTCTAAATTCAATTTAGAATTGAGTCAGTCGATTCGAACAGGACAGAAAAAAGGGACTCTTTTGTGGCTATTAGATGAAACGAAAACAGCTATGGGCGGCCGTTTGTTGAAACAATGGTTGGATCGTCCACTGATTCAGGAACGTCAAATTAAGACGCGTCAAGAAATGGTGCAATCCTTATTAAATTCCTATTTTGAACGCTTGGATTTGCAAGCAGCATTGACGAACGTGTATGATTTAGAGCGGTTAGCAGGACGCGTGGCATTCGGCAGTGTGAATGGGCGTGATTTAATTCAATTACGGACCTCTTTAGAACAAGTACCAACGATTCGACAGTTAATTGTCGGGATCAATCAAGGGGAATGGGATGATTTGTTAGTCGACTTAAACCCCGTTGAAGATTTAGTGGAATTGATTGCGACGGCGATTAATGAAGAAGCCCCTTTACAAATTACTGAAGGAAACGTTATTAAGGACGGCTATAACGACCAATTAGATGAATACCGTGATGCCATGCGCAATGGTAAGCAATGGTTAGCGGAGTTAGAAGCGAAAGAACGCCAAGAAACAGGGATTAAAAACTTGAAGATTGGTTACAATCGGGTCTTTGGTTATTTCATTGAAATCACTAAGTCAAATTTAGCGAATTTAGAAGAAGGAAAATACGAGCGTAAGCAAACATTAGCCAATGCGGAGCGCTTTATTACGCCAGAGCTAAAAGAATTAGAACGTTTAATCTTAGAAGCCGAAGAAAAATCAGTTGAACTAGAATATCAATTGTTCTTGGCCGTGAGAGAACAAGTGAAAACGAACATTGATCGGTTGCAAACACTGGCTAAAACCATTAGTGCGGTTGATGTTTTACAATCTTTTGCAACAATTAGTGAACGGTATCAATACGTTCGACCAACGTTAAGAAGTAACACGAAAAATTTGGCGATTGTCGAAGGACGACACCCAGTCGTGGAAAAAGTTTTAGGGCATCAAGAATACATTCCAAACAGTATCCGCATGAACCCAGAAACAGATATTCTCTTGATTACTGGACCAAACATGTCAGGGAAAAGTACCTACATGCGTCAATTGGCTTTGACGGTGGTCATGGCGCAAATTGGCTGTTTTGTACCAGCGGAAAGTGCTGAAATGCCAATTTTCGATCAAATTTTTACACGGATTGGAGCCTCTGATGATCTAATTGCAGGGCAAAGTACCTTTATGGTAGAAATGATGGAAGCCAACCAAGCACTGCGGCATGCCACGCCTAACAGCCTAATTTTATTTGATGAATTAGGACGCGGCACGGCAACCTATGATGGAATGGCGCTAGCGCAAGCCATCATTGAATATATCCATCGTGAAGTACAAGCCAAAACGCTATTCTCTACACATTATCATGAACTAACTGTTCTAGATGAAACCTTAAAAGGCTTGAAGAATATTCACGTGGGCGCTGTCGAAAAAGATGGCGAAGTGGTCTTTCTTCATAAAATGATGGAAGGACCTGCTGATAAGAGCTATGGGATACATGTTGCTAAAATCGCTGGTTTACCAAGCCCGCTTTTAGAACGAGCAGCCACCATTTTATCCGCTTTAGAAGCGGAAGAAACAACGATTCCAAGTTCAGTTCATCATGAAGAAGTTTCAGAAGTCCATGAAGAAACCGAGCAACTTTCATTATTTAAAGAAGTTTCAACAGAAGAATTAAGTGTCATTGACACATTGAAGAAAATGAATCTATTAGAAATGACACCACTAGATGCGTTAAACATGCTTCATCAATTGCAAAAACGTATCTAATTAGGAACCGAACCGGTTAGGAGGTCGTGAAATGGGGAAAATTCAAGAACTATCCGAACAACTAGCCAACCAGATTGCTGCTGGTGAAGTTGTTGAACGTCCCGCTTCTGTCGTCAAAGAATTGGTGGAAAATGCACTGGATGCAGGAAGCACCCAAATTGATATTTTTATTGAAGAAGCTGGCTTGAAAACCATTCAAATTATTGATAATGGTGAAGGAATTGCCAAAGAAGATGTACTGAATGCCTTCAAACGCCATGCCACAAGCAAAATTCATACAAGAGATGATTTGTTCCGAATTCGCAGCTTGGGGTTCCGAGGCGAAGCCTTACCAAGTATTGCCTCAGTTTCTGAAATGATTGTCGAAACTGCCACAGCTGAGGAAGAAGAAGGCAGCTATGTGATTCTAAAAGGGGGCAAGGTCGAAGAAAACCGACCAGCAGCCCTCCGTAAAGGCACAAAAATGACCGTTTCTAATTTATTTTATAATACGCCTGCTCGTTTGAAATACGTCAAAACGATCCAAACGGAATTGGCCAATATCGGTGACATTGTCAATCGTCTGGCGTTAAGCCACCCTAAAGTCGCTTTTCGCTTAGTTCATGACGGCCACAAAATGATGAGTACAACAGGCAATGGTGATTTAAAACAAACGATTGCCGGGATTTATGGCATTAGTACCGCAAAGAAAATGTTGAAAATTGAAGGAAAAGACCTTGATTTTACTTTGACAGGGTATGTTTCATTGCCAGAAGTCACACGGGCCAGCCGCAACTATTTATCAACGATTATCAATGGTCGTTATATTAAAAATTTCGCGTTAAATAAAGCAATTGTAGCCGGCTATGGTTCGAAACTAATGGTGGGGCGTTTTCCAATTGCTGTGTTAGAAATTGAAATGGATCCGCTGTTAGTCGATGTCAATGTCCATCCTACTAAGCAAGAAGTTCGTTTAAGTAAAGAAAAAGATTTAATGGCATTAATTGAACAGGCGATTCAAGAAGTGTTGAGCCAAGAACAGTTGATTCCCAATGCGGCAGACAATTTGCGTTTTAAAAAGAAACTACCGCCAGAACCTAAAGCCGAACAAATGGAAATTCCTCTATCGACTGAACAACCTGCGGTAAAACAACGACCGGGCAGCTTAAGCTATAATCCCGCAACAGGCCGCTTCTATGCGGAACATGCGACAGACGAAACACCAGCCTCAAGCGCCCCTGAAGCTGTCAACCAGACAGAAAGAGCAGTGGACCCAATGGACGACCCATTTGCGCCGCCAGTGCCAGAATCAACGAGTGTAGCGGAAGAAACATCAGCTTACGAAACCTCTTCGGCAGCTGTTGATTCCGAAAATCATTGGGAAACAGCTAGTAATGAGCAACAGGTAATAGCCGAAGAAACGAAAATAACTGAAGTGCCTGATTCAGAACCTTCTCTGCGTTCATCAGAGGCTGCTGACGAGGTTTTCCAAGAAGAAATGAAACTTCACCCAGAATTCGATGCCAATAGCGCTACGAGTCAAAGAGAACTGAAACAAGCCCTGAACAAGTTGGAAGAAGAACGACCGACAGAACGTTTTCCTGAGCTAGAATACTTCGGTCAAATGCACGGAACTTATTTATTCGCACAAAGCAAAGATGGCCTGTTTATTATCGACCAACACGCTGCCCAAGAACGAATTAAATACGAGTACTTCCGTGAAAAAATTGGCGAAGTCAGTGATGATTTACAAGAACTATTGGTACCAATCGTTATTGATTATCCAAATAGCGATGCCTTGAAAATTAAAGAGCAGAAAGAAACCCTTGCGGAAGTCGGCATCCATTTGGAAGACTTTGGACAAAATAGTTTCATTGTGCGGGCGCACCCAACTTGGTATCCTGCAGGCGAAGAGGAAAGCATTGTTCGCGAGATGATTGACATGTTGCTAACAACTGGCTCGGTCAGCGTGAAAAAATTCCGTGAAGCAACTGCCATTATGATGAGCTGTAAGCGATCCATCAAAGCCAATCATTACCTCAATGAGCAACAAGCACGCGTGCTATTAAAAGATTTAGCCTTGTGCGAAAATCCGTTTAATTGTCCGCATGGACGTCCGGTGCTGATTCATTTTACGAATTCAGATATGGAACGAATGTTTAAACGCATTCAAGACCCCCATTAAAAAGAAACGAGGCGTCATCATTTTATGCAAATTATTTTAGCATCCCAATCTCCTCGCCGTCAGGAGTTATTAAAGCGTGTGGTCCCAACTTTTACGATTGCACCAGCCGACATCGATGAAACTGTTGGCAAAGACGGCTTACCAGCAGAATATGTGGCGCAAATGGCTGCCCAAAAAGCAGCGGCTATAGCAGAGCAATCCCCCGAAGCACTAGTCATTGGCTGCGATACAATTGTGGCATTGGCGGGAGAGATCCTCGGCAAACCCACTTCTCGGGAAGACGGTTATCGCATGTTGCGCCTCCTAAGTGGCAAAACACATGACGTGTATACAAGTGTGACGTTGAAACAAGGGGAAAAAGAACGCTCCGCGACAGTTCATTCAACCGTGACGTTTTATCCACTGACAGACACGGAAATCCATGCTTACTTAGATACCGCAGAATATGCCGACAAAGCAGGCGCTTATGGTATCCAAGGACAAGGAGCATTACTAATTGAAGCAATCGCTGGCGATTATTACGCCATTATGGGTTTACCAATTGCCAAAGTAGCCCGACTACTAAAAGAATTCAACTAATAAAAGACAGTCCTTTTCATTCGTCAAAAAGAGAAAGGACTGTCTTTTACTATGCAAACTATTAGGTGCCTGTTTGGCAAACGTGGTATCATTGAACCCAATAAATTGAACAGAAGAAAAGGAGTGGACAGAATGACAAAACCAACAGAAGAAGAATTAAAACAAACCTTGACGGATCTTCAATATGCCGTCACACAAGAAAACGCAACAGAACGCCCTTTTTCAGGAGAATATGATGACTTTTACCAAGACGGAATCTATGTAGATATTGTTAGTGGCGAACCGTTGTTTAGCTCCCTGGACAAATACGATGCTGGTTGCGGCTGGCCATCCTTTACCAAACCAATTGAAAAACGTGGCGTCAAAGAAAAAGCTGATTTTAGTCACGGCATGCACCGAGTAGAAGTTCGTAGTCAAGAAGCGGATTCACATTTAGGGCATGTTTTCACTGATGGCCCACTCCAAGAAGGCGGCTTACGTTATTGCATTAATGCGGCAGCTTTGAGATTTGTGCCAGTGGCAGATTTAGAAAAAGAAGGCTATGGCGAGTACCTTTCTTTATTCAAATAATCCTCATTTTTTAGACAAATACGATAAAATAGTTAGAAGAAAGCGACTTTTGATGAATATCTTGTATGAAATACAGAAAATCTCTTGATTTATTTGGCTAGGACTACTATTATTTTAGAAGGAAAGTATTGTTCAGTTTTAACGAATTGGCTGAAATAGAAAGTGGAGGTTCTAATGTCGAAACATTATTTTGATCCAAGATTGAAAATCTTTTCTTTGAACTCTAATCGTCCCTTAGCAGAAAAAATTGCGGATGCTGTGGGTGTGGAGCTAGGAAAGTGCTCTGTAACACAATTTAGTGATGGCGAAATTCAAGTGAATATTGAAGAAAGTATTCGTGGTGCACATGTTTACGTCATTCAATCAACAAGTAGCCCTGTTAACGATAACTTAATGGAACTATTAATCATGATTGATGCGTTAAAACGTGCGAGTGCTAAAACAATTAACGTGGTTATGCCTTATTATGGGTATGCACGTCAAGACCGTAAAGCACGTGCCCGGGAACCAATCACTGCTAAACTTGTTGCAAACATGATTGAAAAAGCTGGTGCAACAAGAATGTTGACATTGGACTTACATGCGGTCCAAATTCAAGGATTCTTTGATATTCCAGTGGATCATTTGATGGGTGCACCATTAATTGCCGATTACTTCATCGAACACGGCATTCAAGGCGATGACGTCGTTGTTGTTTCCCCTGACCATGGTGGTGTAACGCGTGCACGTAAATTGGCAGAATTCTTAAAAGCACCAATTGCGATCATTGACAAACGTCGTCCAAAAGCGAACGTAGCAGAAGTAATGAATATCATTGGTCATGTGGAAGGCAAAACATGTGTCTTAATTGATGACATGATTGACACAGCGGGGACAATTTCTCTTGCTGCAAACGCATTGAAAGAAGCCGGAGCAAAAGACGTTTACGCTTCTTGTACACATCCCGTTTTATCAGGACCAGCCTTACAACGTATTGAAGATTCAGCAATTGAACGCTTAGTTGTAACAGACTCTATTTACCTATCTGATGATCGTAAAATTGCTAAAATTGACGAAGTCAGCGTTGGTGAATTAATCGGAGATGCGATTAAACGTATCCACGAAAACAAACCAGTTAGTCCGTTATTTGAAACAAAAAATAAATAATTATAAAAACCGCCCACATCATTTTTCTGATGTGGGCGGGTTTTTTTGTGTATTATAAATTATTTAATAGCAAATGAATCGCAAGAGGATACGTGAGATTGTTATTACAGAAATAATAGGTAGAGGCTAAAACCCAGCCCATTCCACAATAAAAAAGCATGGAAATTGATGGTAATAGTCCATGGCTAAGACCAAAAAAAAGACCAGAAAAAAATATTTTACATAAGACACTTCGAGAGGTGTTTTTTTCTTTGTAGATAATTTTGTCTCGATACTATAACAACCTCCTTTTCTATTTTGTCAGAATGATATGTTTACAAATTGAACTACTAATCAAGGAATAAAAAGGAAATGAAAAAATGATGCTTCCTCTATTGTGAGTTTTATTATAATTAGATAAAATATAGATGTCAAAAAGATTAAAAAGGTTGGAGCTTTAAAAATATTGGAAAGGAGTATACAAATGAAAAAGATAACTGAACGACCAATTGTCAAAATCTTAATTAAGATTTTGATGTTTGCCCTATGTTTTTATGCGGGGATAAAATTCGTTGATTTCATTTTTCCGTTAGTAGGATTTAAACAATAAGCAAAAGAAATGAACGTGGAGACAAGCACAAAGGACCGTGAACTTCGTTGCTAATAGTAAAGTATTGGTCCTTGGAAACTAAAAAGCTGTTAAAAATGACAATAAAAAATAACCGTCTACTTTGACTGAGTACGGTTATTTTTTGTAACAAAATCGGTCACCGTCTTAAACGGCTCTGCATCAGAGAGGTATGTTGAAGCATATCTCTCTTTTCGTTTTCATTATAGCACAATTACCTAAAAAAATATATTTGAAACTAATTATTTTTTAGTTTTGCATGGTATAATCTAAGTGTAGAGAAGTTAAGGCGGAGGCAAGCGCAAAGGAACATGCGCTTTGCGACGAGCATCGCAACAAAGTGAGAAGCGTAGGAGCAGAGACTTTCCTCTTTCGGTGAGGTGGTGCGTATGAGCGTACTTCCAAAATTTACAGAAAGGAGAGGCCTTTTGTCAGCATATGAAACAATTCAGACGATCCTAGGGTTTGGTATGTTTACCATTGCTTTGATTGCACTGATTGTGAAATTGCTTAAAAATGACAATAAAAAATAACCGTCAACTTTGACCGAGTACGGTTATTTTTAAATAATTCAAAAAGTCACCGTCTTAAACGGCTCTGCATCAGAGAGGTATGTTGAAGCATATCTCTCTTTTCGTTTTCATTATAGCACATTTTCCCGAAAAGCACGAATAAATTTAGCGTTAATCCGTGCAATCCTAAAAGCTGTTAAAGAGGAGAAAAACCTCTGGGCTTTTTCTCTTTCCCTATAGTCTGTTTAGCCCGCTTTTTTGTTAAAATTTATCGTAAACTTCAATTACTGAGGTGCTATTCAGCTCAGACTTACTTATTTTAATTACTTCATGGGATTCAGTTAAAGATTTCGATTGGCTCTTTCGTGGCTGATTTATTAACGATGATAAAGATTGTGGGACGTACTTTTTTGTTATTCTCTTTACATGTTAACGCCACAATCATTTTGCCTGAGCGAATTGCTTTTTCATACTGTAAATTATAAAATTTTCCTCCATCGCATACTCGTACACCTGGAGAAATAAGCATTTCTAATAGAGGAATTACTTGTAATTTTTGGCCTGTGGTTCCATCATCTTTAGGTTTAATCCCGCGCAGTGAAACTTTATTATTTTTTAAAGCTCTGTAAAATTGAGTAGCCTTAAAACGAAATTTACAGCTCCCTTGTTTATCTATTTGATAATAGTCAACTCCGCATAAATGCATAAAATTCCCAGCTTCAAATTGAACGTTCATTTCTAACAATTTCTTTGTTTTCCGATGTTGATATGTATAAGTGAACATATGATTATTGAAGTTGTTGTCATAAATTAAGAACGCCTTTCTAATTGTGTCAAAATCTTTTTTCTCAATCATTAGTTTCTCCTATAAATAAAGAAGCCAAGCTTAGCTTGCCTTCTTTAAACTTCAAATATAATTCAGGTTTTTCTGTTGCTCACCAACTATTGGCTCTACGTCCAATTCTATATCGAGTTTTTCTGTTGCTCGCCAACTATCGGCTATTACTTCCGATTTCAGTATTGAGTTATTATGATGCCTGATCATCAAGAAACATCTACTTGTTTCTAATAAAAGTCTACCACAGAACCACGTTCAACTCAATCCTTTTTAATCTAATAATGGAGTGTAATGACAATAAAAAGGTCACCGTCTTAAACGGCTCTACATCAGAGAGGTATGTTGACGCATCTCTCTCTTTTCATCTACATTCTAGCATAGATACAATGTAGATGAAAAGAGGTGCCTGCTGCTAAAGGTTCTTGTCCTTCTTTAGCGATTGAGCAGTGCATCAACGCTTAGTTCAGTCATTTCAGAGACTTGCATGTCGGCTCCGATTAAGGGTTGGCTGGCCGACAAGCCGACGGCATAGATGCCCGCGGCTTTCAAGCCGTCAATGCCTGATTGTGCATCCTCAAAGCCAATGGCGTTTTGCGGTAGCACGCCAATACTGTCAGCGGCGGCTAAAAAGATTTCAGGATCAGGTTTGCCTTTGCTTAACGAGTCGGGATCGACAATTGTGGCGAAGTACGCGCGCACGCCTAATTTTTCCAAAATCAGGGGCGCGTTTTTTGAAGCCGAAGCCACGGCACAGGGAATGTGACGTGCTTGGGCTTGCTGTAGCAATGGCACGACACCAGGTAAAACATCTTCTGTCGTTAAATGTTCTAATAATTGAACGTAGTGGTCATTTTTTTGCTGAGCTAAGGCTTCTTTTTCTGCTGGAGTAAACGCATTTTCACGGTGGCCATGAGCTAAAATGCGGTCCAAGGAATCCATCCGACTAATGCCTTTTAATGTTTCGTTGAAGGTTTCGTCAATGGAAATGCCTAGCGAATCGGCCAACGCTTTCCAAGCTTGATAATGAAATTTGGCGGTGTCTGTAATGACACCATCCAAATCAAAAATAAATCCAATCGTCATTGTGGTTCGCTCCTTTATTGATAATGTACTTCTTTTGGTCGTTCGGCGGTTAACGGAATCAACGCGCCCTGAACCAATAATTGTGTGTCTTTATCTGCTGTAATCGTGACACTGGTTTGTGTTAATGAAAATTGATACGTCACGCCTTGATGAATAAACTGGAACGCCAGCGCTTGCCAATGTTCAGGTAAGTTTGGACAAATTGATAACTCGTTCTGGCGCGTGTCAACGCCTGCATACGTCGCTAAAGTAACGTGGATCGTCGCAGCCATGACCCCTGTATGAATCCCTTCAGCGGTCGTGCCACCTTGAATGTCACGATAATCGGAATACAACGCTTCTTGATAAAGTTGCCAAGATAGCTCATGGAATTGCGCCATTTCTGCCAATTGGGCATGAACAATTCGTGACAAAGTCGAACCATGAGACGTCCGTTTTAGATAATACAAAAGATTTTTTTCCAAATAATCCGCAGGCAATTGATACCCTAAATCTTCTAAAATTTGATCCACCCGAGTTTTGTCTAAGTTGTAGAACAACATTAACGTGTCGGCTTGTTTCGCCACTTTGTAATCATCGGGAGATTCTCCTTCGGCTTTTAAAATTCGATCCATGCGGTAAATATTGCCGTATTTCTCTTTCATCGCCGCCCAGTCAATCTCTTTTAAGCCGAAATACCCTTCATATTGCGCAATAATGCCGTCAGAATTAACTTCAATTTCCAGTGAATTTTGAATTTGCTGCATGCGGGCTAGATCAGCCGAAGAGGTCTGCGTTTTGGCAAAAAGTTGTGCCTGTTCTTCCTCAGAGAAAAGTGCCAAAATGTTGGTTAATTCTTCGAATAGCCAAACCACCATCAAATTCGTATAGGCGTTGTTTTTCAAGCCGCTTTCCGCTTGGTCTGGATAGCCCTCGTGAAACTCATCAGGTCCCATCACTTTATCAATAAAGAACCGTCCTGTTGCGTCATCTAACGTCGCAGCGCTGTTCCAAAATTGAGCGATTTCTAACAACATTTCGCCGCCATATTGTTTCATAAATTCATGATCCTGTGTACTATGCCAATACAACCAAGCATTGTAAGCAATCGCCAAGGACACATGCCGTTGCAGAATACTATGATCCTCGCCCCAATGTCCATTCAACGGATTTAAGTGAAGTTTTTGCGTGGTTTCACGCCCATCACGACCTGATTGCCACGGATACATTGCGCCACGATACTGGCTGGCCGCCGCATTTTCCTTCGCCTTCTCTAATCGATGGTAGCGATACAGCAACAATTGTTTCGCTGTGTCAGGATAATGTTGAATATAAAAAGGTAAAATAAAAATTTCATCCCAGAAAATATGTCCACGATACGCTTCACCGTGCAAGCCTCGGGCGGTAATCGAGACGTCCAATGCTTGCGCTTGGTTACTAAAAGGCGAAGCCGAAGCCAGCAAGTGATAACTGTGAATCCGTAAAAGTTTTTGAGACATCAAATCGCCTGTCACGGTAATGTTGGCTTGTTGCCAAAGGGTTTGCCAAGCGCGGGCGCTTTCCTGAGCGGCGGCCGCAAAAGAGTCCTTCGGCGTAAACGGTACCTGCCAACTTTGTTCGGCGTGGCTGGCTTGCACAAAGACTTGTTTTTCTAGCGTATAGCGTGTTCCTTGGTGCGCCATCACGGTCACCACTTGGGCGATTTTTTCCGCTTCTTCTTGAATCGTAATCGCTTCTTTTTCAAAAAAATCACCAGTTATCAAGGCCGTTTCTCGGACGCTCAAGTTGGATTGATTGGTACAAACCTCAATCACGGTTTTGTTTTCCTGCGCGCTTAATGCTGTCACCTGAAAATGTTTGGCTGTTAAGTTGCGATACCGCGCCACGTTATAGTTGTAGACACTGCCATCCGTGACGGTTTTCAAAGTAATCGGGGCCGAAAAGTTTAACGGCTCAAACGTATATTGCAGATGATAGTCATTCGGCTGTGCCATATTGGCGATTTTTTTCGTCGTTAATTTAATTTGCTGATTGTCCGCATCTTTCAAAATCATTTCTGCGACAAACAATCCCGTTTTCAAGTTCAATTGACGGTGTAATTGTTGTAGCGTGTCTGGGGAAATCGTTAACCAGTCAGTGGCATCGCCAATTTTTAAAGCGATGTGTTGGTTGTCAGGAGCATTGACGAAATCTTCATTTTCCACTACTTGACCCGCAACTTCCGAAGCCGCTGTATTATAAAGCCCCGCAATGTAGGTCGCTGGATAATGATCATCAGAAATCGTCATCTCAGGTGTCGTGCCGCGCAAGCCTAAAAAGCCATTGCCGACAGTTAATAGGGACTCCACCGCATATTCATTTTTCCCAGGCACGTAGCCATAATAGTCCAAATGCCAAGCCAAATACTGCCGTTTTTCTTCAAATGCTGCCAGCAGGTTCGGTGCCGCCACTTGTTCGGCTGCCGTTAAAAGTGGCGTGTTTAACTGTTCCGCGAATGCTTGAATCACCGCTTGCGGAACCAGCGCCAACGTTTCCTCTGGCGAAAAGAAGTCCTCTGGGAAATCAGCCACAATCCCCCCCAGAATCGGCGCAGCCTCTGCCACAATCAATTGGCACAGTTCAGGAACCGTTTCTTCGATAGTCAAAGCTTCAAAAGGGAACGTTTTTTGGTGAAGCGGTTCCAATTTATGGTTAAAAAAAGTCGTCGTTAGTTGGTTCGTTGCGAATGTTAATTCTAAAATAGTCATGTTTGGCGCCTCCTTGTGAACTTGTATAGACATGTTTCGTTTGACTACAGTATAGTATGAACGAATCAGAATTACAAGGATTTTCCCTAGATTCTTGGGAAAACTTTTCCAGAAGGGGGCAGCAACCGACTGCGCTGGGTCTGAAAAAAAGTCGGTCAAGCAGTGGTTTAGCTGGGGGAGTTTGTGGCGTAAGCAAGGCAGAAAGTGCGGGGGATTTTTCTGACCAGCTCTAGGTTTTTCGGAGGGAATATGCTATGCTTTTAGAAAAGAAATTGTTGGTAGAGGAGGATCGGCATGAACAAGTTTCATGACATATTTTTAGAATTAGAACAACAAATTGTCCAAGGCGACTATCAGCCAGGCGATTTATTACCTAGTGAAAATCAATTAGTGGAAACTTACAATGTTTCCCGTGAAACAATTCGGAAAGCCTTGAATTTACTGATTAACGCTGGCTACATTCAGAAAAAACAAGGCAAAGGCTCGATTGTGCTCAACTTTAAAAAGTTTAATTTTCCTATTTCAGGGGTGACCAGTTACAAGGAGTTACAACAAACGCAACATATTGAAAGTCATACTCATGTGGTTTCCTTAGAAGAAATTCCTGTGGAGCGCAACTTGGCTCAGTTGACTGGCTGGACGGAAGGGGCCCCTGTGTGGCGCTTAGTTCGGCAACGGGAGATTGAAGGGGAAGTCGATATTTTAGATATTGATTACTTGATTAAAGAGATTGTCCCAGAACTGCCGAAGCACCGTGCCGAAGATTCGATTTTCGATTATCTGGAAAACGACCTTGGCTTGGCGATTAGTTATGCCCAGAAAGAAATTACCGTGGAACCGCTCACAGAGATGGACAAGCAGCTGATTGGTGAAGTCGAAGGCAATCATGTCGTCGTGGTCCGTAGTATCATGAACTTGGAAGATACCCGCTGTTTTGGCTATACGGAATCTCGTCACCGCTTAAACAAATTTAAGTTTGTGGAATTCGCCCGTCGCCGTAAATTGTAAGTCTTAGTGACGAACAAATATAAAAACGGCTGTCATTAAATAAAAAATTACGGTTTTTTCGCTGCAACTGCGAATAAATGTATAAGATTTTAGGAGAAAACGTCACAAAGTTAGAGTTTAACCTCTACTTTGTGACGTTTTCTCGTTGTTTATTAAAGCATTTTTTCGGAAAAACCATTAAATAACAGCCGAAAATATCAATAAGTGTTGAAAAAAAGCCTTTAAACTAAGAGGAAACGTTGCTTTTAAAGGAAATGTTGTTTTTTTGCAAGAACTGTTCAATATTTAAAATCACAGACAAGGGGGAATCTTGTATAATAAAGTCATAGCTTCAGCAGCGCCAAAGAAACAACTAGGGCGCACTGGAAATTCAAGATGTTAAAGGAGATGTACATATGAAAAAGAAAATAATGGCAAGTTTATTGGTTGGTAGCGCTGTAGTTGGCGCTAGTTTGGCGCCACTTTCAGCACAGGCGGTGACGACAGGGAATACGCCTGTGCAGGTGGAGTTTGGCGGGGGTGTGTTGCCAGATCATGAAAACAGTACTGGTGGAGCTTTAGATCCAGATCCAACGAAACCAAATACAGATTTTGACTTATTAGCCGTTCCAAGAAGTTTTGACTTTCCTCTCGCAAAAATTAATGATGATTTATCTGCTATCAAAGAAACTTCAAGGGTCATCAGAGATATTATGGTAGGCGATGTGCGTGGCACTAAGGAAGGGTGGCATGTAACGGGCGAACTAACGAAGATGAGTAATGGAACAGATGAACTAGCGGGTGATATTAACTTTGAGTTGGAAGTTTCCTATGCAGAATATGTTACTCATATTACTCCGCCTTATTATGGAGCAGCTCCTACTTTAAATGGCATAAATATTGCTAATGATCCAACTGCCCCTAGTGCTATTGGAACCAATATAAAAATTGGCGGTGGCGCCACTGTATTAATGAATGCAACTGTTGGTAAAGGGCAAGGAACTTGGGCAGGACGTTTCGGAAATATGACTTTAAACGTTACCACACCAATGCAAGAACTTAAAAAAGGCGCCTACACAGGCAACATCACCTGGAACCTCGTCGCAGGACCTTCTATCTAAGCAAAGCACAAACAAAAAAGTCATCCCGAGGGGATGACTTTTTGCTTATTTCTCTGTGAAGGTGCTGTCTGTTTTGACAGTTTCAGCAGGCGGTGTTTGTGCCGCTAATAAGTCGCGAATTTCTTTTAAGTAATCTTCGCTCGTTGGTACCACTTCTTCTTCTGCCGCTTCTTCTTTTTTGCCGCGGTTTTTCATTTTGTTGGCCGCTTTGACAATCAAGAAGAGGACGAAGGCCGTAATTAAAAATGTAATAAGTGCACTAATCACGCTACCAATATTGAATTCAACGCCTTCGACTTTATAAACAAGGGCACCCAATGCATCGTCGGCGCTCTTTTTCCCAGTCGTCAAGACAAAAATCAGACTAATTAACGGGGTAATCAAGCCTTCCACCACTTGTGTCACAATCGCTGTAAACGCACTACCAATGACAACACCAACGGCTAGGTCTAAGACACTCCCGCGCATGATAAACTCTTTAAATTCTTTAATCATTCTTTTTTCCCTCCTCACTTTAAAAACAGTATACCGAATCTTCTTGAAAAATTGAACTGAAAAACTCTTATCATTCAGAAAGCACCTGAAGCTGTGTTATAATGGAGCTATTGGAAAAAACATTAAAAAATGCTTTAGAATTTACGCGATACATATATTTCACAGCATTCTTTAGGTAAGATGAAGCAAATGAAGGAGCGATGCGGCAATGTCTGTTCAATTAGTTAAAGGCGTGAATTTACACGTCATTCCTACAGAAAAATATAAAACGGTGCGTCTTTTAGTCCGCTTTAATACACGATTAAATCATGAAACCATTACAAAAAGAACGCTGTTGTCCAGTTTGATGGAAACCAACAGCTTGAATTACCCGAATCAAGTCAAGTTAAGTGAGCGTTTGGCGGAACTTTACGGCGCCAGCTTTGGGATTGGCGTTTCCAAAAAAGGCAATCAACATTGGTTTAATATTTCTATGAACATTGTCAATGATCATTATTTACAGGATAGTCAGGTTCTCGCCGAAGCGGTGGACTTTTTGAAGGAAATTATTTTTGCCCCCAATATTCAAGCGGGCCAATTCGAGGCGGAAACCTTCCAACGGGAGAAAGAGAACTTGAAAGCGTACTTGGAAAGTATTGTGGAGGATAAGCAAACCTATGCCTCTTTGGCGCTTCAAAGTGTCTATTTCAATCAATCGGAGGATCAAAAAATCCCTAGTTTCGGGACCGTTGCGGCGTTAGCTGAGGAAACTGCGGCGTCATTAGCGGCATATTATCAAAAAATGCTGGCGGAAGATCAAGTGGATATTTTTGTTTTAGGTGATGTTAATGAGGCGGAGCTAGTGCCATTATTCAAGCAATTACCGTTTACGCCTCGTGAAGAAGGCAAAGCCGCGATTTTCTACAATCAACCAATTCGCAACGTGATTGAAGAGCGGACCGAGCGTGAGGTGCTAGCCCAATCGAAATTAAACTTGGCTTACAACACGGATATTTATTATGGCGATAGCTATTATTTTGCGTTGCAAGTGTTTAATGGGATTTTTGGCGGTTTCCCGCATTCTAAATTATTTATGAATGTCCGTGAAAAAGAGCATTTAGCGTATTATGCTTCTAGTAGTATCGACACTTTCCGTGGCTTCATGACGGTTCAAACAGGGATCGATGGCAAAAATCGGAATCAGGTCTTGCGTTTGATTTCGACAGAATTGGAAAATATTCGCTTAGGTAAGATTAGCGAATTAGAAATTGAACAAACGAAAGCAATGCTAAAAAATCAGTATATCTTAGCGTTAGATAATGCAGGCGCGTGGCTGGAAAAAGAATACTTGAACGAATTAATGCCGCAGACGATGCTGACGGCGGAGGAATGGATTGCACGGATTAATGCCGTGACCATTTCAGAAATCCAAGAAGTGGCCAAACGCTTGGAACTTCAAGCGATCTTCTTTTTGGAAGGAGAAACGGAAAATGATTAAAAAAGACTATGCACAAATTAAAGAAACATTGTATACAGAAACACTGGCGAATGGGTTAAAGGTTTACCTATTACCGAAAAATGATTTCCAAAAAACGTATGGCTTGTTTACGACCGATTATGGTTCCATTGACAACACGTTCGTGCCAATTGGTCAAGAGGAAATGATTGAAGTACCTGACGGAATCGCCCACTTTTTAGAACATAAAATGTTTGAAAAAGAAGATGGCGATGTCTTCCAAAAATTTGGGCAACAAGGGGCTTCAGCGAATGCCTTTACCAGTTTTACGAAGACGAGTTATTTGTTTTCAACGACGGATCAAGTGACACAAAATCTAGAAACGTTGCTTGATTTTGTGCAATCGCCGTATTTCACGAAGGAAACGGTCGAAAAAGAAAAAGGCATCATTGGACAAGAAATTCAAATGTATTTAGATGATCCTAACTGGCGCTTGTTCTTTGGGATTTTAGGCAACCTTTATCCGAAACATCCATTGCATATTGATATTGCCGGTACAGTGGCAAGTATTGCGGAGATTACCGCAGAGGATTTGTATACATGTTACAATACGTTTTATCATCCAAGTAATATGACCTTATTCGTGGTAGGGAAAATGGACCCTGAAGCGTTAATGGCCTTCATTCGTGAAAATCAAGCGGCGAAAGAGTTTCCTGCCGCCCAACCTATTCGTCGGCATTTCCCTGAAGAAACAGCTGCTGACATTGTCAAAGAGAGCGCCATTGAAATGGCAGTCACACGGGCAAAAGTGCTTGTTGGCTTGAAAGGCTTAGATGAAGTGCCAACAACGGGTCGTGACTTAATGAAATATCAAGTCACCGTGAACTTGTTGTTACAATTATTGTTTGGTAATACCTCTCAAAACTATTTGGCTCTTTATGATGAAGGCTTGTTAGATGATAGTTTTAGTTATGACTTTAATTTAGATCGCAGTTTCCATTTTGCGGATATTGGCGGCGATAGTGAGCAACCAGAAGTCTTAGCAGAACGAATTGAAGCTATTTTATTATCTGCCACAACAAGTCCAGAATTAACGGAAGAAAATTTGTCCTTATTGAAGAAAAAAATGATTGGTAAATATTTCCAATCCTTAAACTCTTTAGAGTATATCGCCAACCAATTTTCACAATCATTGTTTGGGGAAACCACGCTGTTTGATAAGATTGAAGTCATTGAAAGCATTCAATTAGCCGACGTCCGCCAAGTAGCAGAGACCTTGATTCGTGAAGAAGGATTGAGCCGTTTCTACATGTATCCTAAAGGAGAAACCGAGCAATAAACCAACTGTTTAAGAAAAAGAAAAATCTTTGAAATCTTTCAATTTTGTTATCCTCAGTTGGCTTCTTTTGTGGTATTCTTAAAGGACGGGAATGTTTTCCTTGGCAATTGAAAAAGACTGATGAGACAATCGATAAATTAACAAAATAGACTGGAGAAGATGGACGAGTGGCCAGCGTAAATATTGGAGAAACACTAAAAGAAGCAAGATTGCAGAAGAACATCTCAATTGATGAACTGCAACAAATGACAAAAATTCAAAAAAGATATTTAGAAATTATTGAACAAAACGATTTTGAGTCCTTACCAGGCACCTTTTATGTGCGGGCGTTTATCCGCCAATATGCAAGTGCGGTCGGCTTAGATGGCAATCAATTGGTAGATATCTATGATGGCAAAGAACCAGCAATTGTCGAAGAACCCAAGCCAGTGTATGAAGAGCTTGAAGGGTCACGTAAGCAATTGCATGACGAAGAAAAGCAATCCAGTTGGTTACTGCGGAACTTACCGGCCATTGCCTTTTCGTTAATTGGTTTAGCCATTGCGGTCGTAGTGCTGTATATTATGTGGCAAGATCAAAAAGCCGAACCGATTATTCAAACACCGGCAACTAGTGCCAGTGTGGAAAAACCCAAAGAATCAAGTCAAGCCCCAGAAAGTAGCACACAAAGTAGTACACCGCCGTCTTCTTCAAGCGAACCAGAGAAGAAAACAGCTGTGGCTGTGGTGAGCGATGCTAACAATCAAGTGACTGCAACGGTTAAAGATGCGAATAGTCCAATCAACATTACCTTTAAAGGGACTGAAGGCTCTTGCTGGATTGGCGTGATGGTCGATGGCAACTACACCTACCAACACACCCTGCAAGCAGGAGAAACAGAAACAACAGCTTTACCTGCGAATGCCGCCAATGCAACACTGATTTTAGGCGCCTCAAATAACGTCGCCATTCAAGTCGATGGCGCCGATTTAACACTGGAAAAAACGCCAGTTTTAATTCGTAAGGATGTTACATTAGGGATTACGTATCGTTAGAAGAAGATAAAAAAATAACTGCCCAAAATTCTTATTTAAAGAATTTTGGGCAGTTATTTTTGTTTATAAGTAATAATATATTTATATATATTATTACGATAGCTAAACCATATTTTTTATTTTTGGTGAAAAATGATTTAATTTATGCATTATATGTTTGTTTTTCTTTTTTAAAAAATAATTCAAATGTTATTTTAAAGGTATTTTATACAAAAATATGCGAATTCACATTTTATTGTTATCAATATTTTTGTATATAATTTAATTACACATTTAATAAAAAAGTTAAAAAGGAGGAAGTTGATGGTAAAAATTGCATCCAATCAAGGCGCTGCCCAAAAGGCAATTGCCGGGATCAAGAATGTATCTGTGAATAAAAATCAAACATGTCATTTAGGAGAAAGCAATATTTCAAGTATGAAAAAAGGGGTTAAAGTCAGTAATCAACTGCTCAATCAATTAGCAAAAGTAGTCAATGGTGTCAACGCAAAAGCCAATAAATTCCCCAAATTAGCGGCAACGATAGCGGCTAGAGATAGCCGAACAACGTTCAAATAAGGAGAAACGATGGAAAAGGATACGAATGAAAAATTAAGAAGGAACTATGCGGAACAGATTGTCGAAAAAGAACGAGCGATGGATCAATTGTCGAAGGAAAAGAAGCAAATCCAAACCATTTTTGGTACACTAGAGTCTGAACTAACCAGAAATTTTCGCGAACTTGAGCAACTCAACGCAGAAGTGATTCATAAAGGCGGTAAGTCGACGCGTTGGGAGCAAGAGGAGCTCTCTGGAAAACAACGCTATTTAAGGGGCTTTTTACAACAACAGACACATGAATTAAGTCAAAGATACACAAAAGCAACCGCACAATCGAATGAAGAACGACTACAGCTCCAAAGAGAAAGGAGTCGGTTGTCATGGGATTAATCTACTCCAGTAGCGATTCTTCAGCAATGATGCGTGCGCTGTCCAGCAACCTAGCAGTTGCCCGAACAACCACCAGTGAGCTAACAGCTGGTTGTCAGCAACTAATCGCAGCCATCGACGGTCATACATTGTCTGGCGCTGCCTATAATGCGGGAAAAGGGCTATTTTCAGAATTAGTGATTCCGACGATTCATCGAATGACTGCCGCCGTTGATAACGTCCAAAGTGATTTGGCCAAATACAGCGCTGCGGATGCGTTTATTGCCAGTGAAGGTTTTTTAGATGAAGACAAACTCAAATTAAAAATAAAAATCATGAAAGCCAACCAACAATTATTGCACGATTCTGCTAGGGCAGTCGCCACATTAGCCCATAGTCAGCCGATTCCAGGAATTTATGAACTCTTACAAAATGCCCAACGGACCTTTATTAAGATGGCAGAAAGCATGCAACAGGACATTGACAAGCTCCACAAGCAAATACGAAAGCTCAATGAGTTTGACCGACAAACCAAAAACCTGTTCGCCACTAGCTTAGAGGAAATGCAGTTGGCGATGCAAGGCATCTTAGTCCTAAATGAAACAACTGTCAAAAGCAACGGCCTCTACACCTTACCAAGTGGTGTGGATAAAAGTTACTTCACGGAAATTAAAAAAGAAGCTTCTACGGTTCTTGAAACAGCCAAACCAAAAATAGAGCTAATCAATAAAACCGACAGTCTAGAAGAAATCAGCAGAAAAACCATTGCTTGTGCAAATATAGGCATTAATCCTTATACAGGAAAGAAAATTAGTCAAAAAGAAGCCAATAAATTCAAGTATGCGGCGTGGGCAGGCACACTAACAGAAGTTGGTAATGTGGTGCTAGGTTCTTATTATGGGAATAAAACAGCTTCACGATTGAAAAATTCTGGACAAGGGAAAAAATCAATAAAGCCTAAGTACGATGATATATATACTTATCAATACAATGGTTATGATAATCCTGGACCGTTAAACGACATTAAAGGGCAACCAAATAGAAACTTTTATGGTGGTAGATATGATATGGAAGTTTTAAAAGAACCTAAAATATTATATCGTGCAGGAGATGGGAAAAATCCATTAGGACAATGGTTTACAGAAAGTCCACCTAATTCAGTTGCAAATGTACGTATTGATACTGCAGTAAAACCACAATGGATAGATAGAAATGGTTCTTTTACAGGAGCTTCTAATATAGATAGAGTATATAAAATTGAGATTCCTGCAGGTACAACTATTTACTCAGGTCCAGTAGGTAATCAAGGTAGTATATACCAAGGAGGGATGAATACGAATCAAATATTCATTAAAAGGCCTTGGGAATTTGGAGACAAAATAACTATTTTAGGTTCCAGTCCTTTAAAATAAATAAGATAGGAGATGAATAATTATGATGAATTGTAATGAAATAGAAGAGGTTATTAAAGAGTTACTTCCCTTACTTAAAAAATACAACACGGGTGACATGAGTTACTATATTGACCAGTTAAGTACGGTCCTAGACATTCTTAATTCTAATATTTCAATAACTGAAAAAAATCAAGAATTATATAAAATAGGTAAAAAATTATTTCCTGCTCGTGGAGGCTTGACTGACTTCAACGTTTGGGTAGAAGATGGAGAAGAAAGAATATCTATTAATAAACCGATTGATGATTTAACTGACAAATTATGGAATTTAATAAAATAATGTCTACTAATGAAAGATATAAAAATATTGAAAACACAATACCAGATACTTTTAGACAATTTAATACATTATGGAGATAAATCAAATATTCCTCAAATTCAAACAATTAAATATATTTTAAATTTATTAGACAGCAATCCTGACATGACGCAGATAAAAACAATGAATGAATCGTTATATCCTCCAAGAGGTGGATTAGGTGAATTTTATGTTTGGGATGATGATTACGATAAAAGAATAGATTTAAATGAACCGATTGATAAAGCAAAATCAATTACATGGGAAATTTTGATGAAAGATTAATATTGAGCAGATAAACAACACACAATTGATACAAGACTCTAACAGGACATTTACAAGCTCCACAAGTAAATACAAAAGCTCAATGAGTTTGATCGACAAACCAAAAACTTATTCGCCACTAGCTTAGAGGAAATGCAGTTGGCGATGCAAGGTATCTTAGTCCTGAATGAAACAACTGTCAAAAGCAACGGCCTCTACACCTTACCAAGTGGTGTTGATAAAAGTTACTTCACGGAAATTAAAAAAGATACTAAAAATGAAATAATCGACAAACAATTATTAGAAGGCTGTACGATTATTCGTGTTCATGATAAATCACGTGGCTTTGAGCATTACATGCTAGAAAAAGACGACAATAATAATTCAAGAGAGAAGGGGTTATCAATGCTTAAAATAGTTAATAAAAAATTTAATCTTATCACCATATTTTCAATCGCTCTGTTGGTCATGGGCTTCTTGATTGTTGGCTTACAACTGTATTTCTACTTTATCTATGGTTCTAAATTTTTAGACAGTATCACATTGATTGGAATGATTAATTTAGGTTTAGGCTATTACCAGCTCTTTCTAAAAAAAGGCAAGAATATTTCTGAATAAACGGTCAAACGGCAATTATTCCAGATTCTTTTCTTTTTTTCGTGACACTGCCAGCAAGATAACGTAAAATAGAACAGGAGAAGGAAGGGGCAATTGAAGTGAATTTACCAAATAAATTAACAGTTTTAAGAATATTTATGATTCCGATTTTTATTATTATTGTGTCGGTGCCGATGGACTGGGGAACGATTAGTTTTGGCGACACAACGTTAGCCGTTACCCAATTAGTGGGCGCGATTATTTTTGCAGTTGCTAGTTTTACAGACTGGTTGGATGGCAAAATTGCCCGTGCACAAGGCTTGGTGACGAACTTCGGAAAATTTGCGGACCCATTAGCGGACAAAATGCTAGTGATGACCGCCTTTATCGTCTTAGTTGGTCAAGGCAAAGTACCTGCTTGGATTGTAGCAATTATTGTTTGTCGTGAATTGGCAGTAACTGGTTTACGGTTGTTATTAGTCGAACATGGCGAAGTAATGGCAGCAGCTTGGCCAGGAAAAGTAAAAACAGCTACCCAAATGGTTGCAATTATTTTACTATTCATTAACAACATTCCATTTTCAGCACTCCACCTACCACTAGATCAAATCATGCTATATGCCTGCTTGATTTTCACCATTTACTCTGGTGTTGATTATTTTGCTAAGAATAAAGATGTTTTTAAAGGTTCGATGTAACCATATAAAAAAATTGCTTGATAAAAGCATAAATGAAAAAAGGTTCAAAGGTAAAATTGGTGAATCTTTTTTCTGTTCAGTGGGAATAGATATCTTGTTTGAATTTAGAGAACAATTGTTTGCTTTTATTTGACAAGAGGCTATGATTTAGCTATAATGTGGATGAAAGAAGTCAGAAATTCTTATGGCTCATATAGAATTTCTGGAGGTAAAACTCACCTGAAAGGGTACCAGATTATCTGGAGTGATGATAGAGCCAATCATCGAAAACTTACTTTCAGTGTCACGGTGCATGACACTCCAATGATACTTCTCAATTCATAGCTGACTGTTTCAAGTCGTTATGAACAAAGGATCTAGAGGCTGATACATTTAGTAGCCAGAGGGTTGATAAACTATCAGCATATTTATTTAAAGTACGAAGGCTTAGAAGGAGCCTAGGCGAAAGCTGAAAATAATGCACCCTCTTATGAGATATTTCAACAAACGTGCTTTTTGCACGTTTGTTTTTTTTTATCAAAATGAAAACGTAGAGGAGGGATGGAATGGGTGAAGCTAAAGTAACTAAAACTTTCCGATTAACAGAATTAGTGGCAAGTGATTTAAGTTGTAAAGATTTATTTGATGAACTTATTGCCGTTTTAGAAATTTTAGATGTAGAAGTTGTTAATAAAAAAATAGTTTATTTCTATAAAAGAAACGTGAAAAGTAAACAAGAAAAACTAGAAGTTTGTTTTACTAGAGAGAGTATTCTGCACTTAATTGGGATAAGTTATTATGATATTAATGAAAGAGAAACCTCTAAGTCAAGAACGAAAAGTAAGTATGCTATTGAATTTTATAGAGACTTTAAAAGAAATAAATTGAACTTTTCAAAATGTTGGGTAGAAAGTACAAGAAAATTAAAAGATAAGCTTCAGGTATTGAAATACATTAAAAGCATAAAGACAGATGTGGTCAGAATAGGCGCTGACGGACAATTAAGAACAATTCCTATGACGAACACAATCAGTACGCCTAAGATTGGTTTAGGGATTGGCTTATATCATGATCATCCAGAATTCTCAATTCCTCGTTCTTGTTTAAATCTTGCTCAGGATAAAGAAGCGAAACAACATACCTCGTTTCGTAACGCCTGTCGGTGTACAAAAATTTGGATATATGAAAGAACAGAACAGGGTACTTGGAAATTAGAAGATAGGCAAGAATTTTTTAAAAAAATACAGGCAGAAAAAAGTAAGAAAAAAAGAAGAAAAAAGTAAGATTACGTCATTAACTTAGTTTGTAATTTGCTATATATCGTCAGCTAATGATGTCGTAGAATGAAAAAAGGGGTTCTCTTATACTAATTTTTGTAAAGAATTAAATTTATTTTCTATTACAAGTCCAGTATAGAACTTATTACTTACATAACAGTACTTTTAGAAAAAATCAGAAACAAAATTAAAGAGAGTAGCCCCTTTGAATTTAAAATTTAATAACGATACGTTAAGAAGTACTATCACTTTTTAATTGGACGAACATCACAATCTGAAATGATAAGAGTTGCGAAATTTGGGGGATTTCGTTTTAATGATTTGCATAAGAAACATTAAAACATAAGCTTGGTTTCATTTCTAAAAAGCATACAAAAATTTGGAAAGTAACAATTTTTCTATAAATAAACTGCCAAGTAAATGTTTAGACAGGATATGTTGCTCAACTTTTACGTTTTAAAACACCAAACAACGTTCTGTTTCTTTGAACGATCATGTGAGAAAATGGGAAACGTGATTTACCTAAACCTTGAATAGTTAAGCAAGTTGAGTGGAGATGAAACGAAAAAAATTATGAATTATGAACATTTTTTTACTTATAAAGATATCATTATTAGTTTACTAATTTTCTTTGGATTGTTGTATGTAATAAGGCTGGAAAGCGTGACTAAATATTTTTCGTTAGTAATAGTCGCCATTGTTTGGTTTAATCCAATACTAGTTCAGCTATTTGACAAGCACACGATTACTGTATCGATAGTTGTTACTCAAATGGTTATGCACTTCCTCTTTATTCCTTTATTTTTATTAACGCTATTAATTATTTCAATAACGGAAAAAGAAGATAGGTTATTTTGCCTACCCATTATATTTTCAGTCTTTCTTGTCTGTTCGCAAGCAACTTGGCTGTATGAGTATAATCTACTTTTCAGAGTAGTCGATATCTGGATGATTCTAATGATACTGTTCGTAAGGATAAAAAATATAAATCCTGAGTAGTTGCACTGAGAAAGCCAAGGATTAAAACTTCAAAGGAAAAGCCTGGGACATCAATCATTTTGGATTTTTGTTCCAGGCTTAAAAATGATAAAGGGTGGGAGCAGAAGCAACTACTAACAAATAAGACTTTTCTTTACGACAAGTAATGCGGATCGGTCTTAGTCGTGCTAATGTTATCACGGATTTTTTTCAAGGAATCGGCATTTTGATCAAAATTGTGATACATCGTATTTGTGTATAAAATATCCATTACCGTTAAGTAACTAATCCGTGAAGCCAAGGATTCCGCACGAAACAAGCCTTCTTCGGTGACGACAATAATTGCTTCGTCGGACAAGCCTGCCAACTCTGAACCGCTGTTACCAGTTAACGTAATCATTTTTGCGTTGGTTTTTTTAACTTGTCGTGCTAGGTTGATTGATTCTTTGGTTTTGCCTGAATGGGAAAAAATAAACACGCAATCTTCACTGGTTAATTTTGTGACAAAACTTAACTGCATGTGGTAATCAAAAATGTAGTTGCACCGATAGTTGGTCCGAATGAATTTATGGAAACTATCAAAAGCCACAATCGAGGAGCCACCTTGCCCAAAAAAGTGAAGCGTTTTGGCAGAGTACATCAAAGCCAACACGTTATCTAACAGCTCTTTTGTTAAGAACTGTGTGGCGTTACTGAGGGAATAAATATTGGCTTGTAAGACTTTTTTAGCAATCGTAATACTATCATCATCTGGTGAAATATCATCGGCGCCATTCACGCTATTGACGTTTTGAAAAGTCGGCTGATAATTAGAATTCCTGGCGATATCAATTTTAAATTCTTGGAACCCAGAATAGCCAATCTTTTTTACAAATTGATACACGGAAGATTGGGAGACGCCAATTTCGTTGGCCAGACTTTCTAACGTCATTTGTGTCAATAATGATTCAGAATGAACAAAGTAATCGGAAATTTTCTTTTCTGTGAGGCTCAAATTCGGTTTTTTGATCCGAATCCGTTGATCCAAATAGTGGTTTTTCATTAACACGTTCCTCCAATCTTATTTTTTTAAAATAAAATGAATGCCTTTTCATTGTTGGTATAGACTGATTATAGTGGAAAAAGAGGACAAATACAATTTCTCTTTTTCTCCACAAAAAAGAAATTCTTTAAAAAAAGCCAAAAAAAAATAAATAATCTTTTTTCTGAAAAATGAAGGGGTCTTGAAAAGACTTCTCTCAACTAAAGAAAGTAGCCAGTAAAAAGAACGTGATACCAAGAGATTTACTTGTGTTTTTTGTATGAAAGCTCCTTAAAAATAAAAACGTTTTACCTTTTGAGCAGGCAAGATTTTTGCTAAAAAATAAAAAATATTTTTTAATTAGTGTAATCGTTTACATTATTTTTTTATCCTTTATGATTGAAGTATCAAAAGAGGCAGGTGAAAGAAAAATGGACATTGGCTTTATTGGACTTGGGAAAATGGGTTTGAACATGGCATTAAATGTTCACGAACAAGGCTGGCCCATTATTGGCTTTGATGTAACAAAGGAAGCAAGAGCGACTGCTAGAGAACAGGGTCTTTCCGTTGTAGATTCGTTGTCAGAATTATTGAAAGCGCTTAATAAAAGGAAGGTGATTTTTTTAAGTACCCCCGCTGGTCAGATTACCAATCAATTAGTGGCAGAATTGGTAGAGCAATTAGCACCAGAGGATATCATTGTGGATAGTGGCAATTCAAATTTTCATGATAGTGTCGCGAATGCTCAACTTGCCAAGGAAAAAGGAATTTATTTTATTGATTGTGGTACTTCTGGTGGCATCAAAGGAGCGCGGGAAGGAGCGTGTTTAATGGTTGGCGGTGCGCCTGAAGCTGTCAAAGTGTTAACCCCATTTTTTGAAGATTTAGCTTGTGAACAAGGGTATCTTTATGCTGGGAAATCAGGAGCTGGTCACTATTTGAAAATGGTGCATAACGGGATTGAGTACGTCATGATGCAAGCCATGGGCGAAGGATTCAATTTATTAGAAGCTGCCGAATATGATTTTGCGTTGGAGAAAGTAGCCGATGTGTGGAATCACGGCTCGATTATTGAAGCTCGCTTGATGGGCTTAGCGAAAGAGGTTTTTGCGGAAAATCCTACGTTAGCCAATCTAGAAGGGAAAGTTGCAGCAAATGGCGAAGCCAAATGGATGATTGAAGAAGCATTGCGTTTGGAGATGCCCGTCCCAACTACGGCGTTGTCCTTATTTACTCGAAATGAAAGTATGCTAGCAAATCATTTTTCAAACAAAGTGGTCGCTTCTTTGCGACAAGGATTTGGCGGGCATGAAGTCGTAAAAAGTCAGTAAAGGAGTTTAGTCATGTTAAAAAAACAAAAAATTGCCATAGTGAATTCCAGTAGTTTTGGTCAAATTTTTCCTGAACACTTGACGCGCTTAGAAAAAATAGGCACCGTAAAGCATTTTACAGTCGACAGTGAAATTGGTGGCAAAGAGTTAGCGGAACGTTTACAAGGATATACGATTATTATTGCTAGCGTGACGCCATTTTTCACCAAAGAATTTTTTGAACATAAAGATGAATTGTTGCTGATTTCTCGCCATGGCATTGGGTATAACAACATCGATTTAGACGCTGCAAAACAGCATGACACAATTGTTTCCATCATCCCAGCTTTAGTAGAACGAGATGCCGTGGCGGAAAACAATGTCACAAATTTACTAGCTGTTTTACGGCAAACCGTGGCTGCAGATGCCAGCGTTAAAGCAGATCAATGGGAAAAACGAGCGAATTTTGTCGGTCGGACATTATTTAACAAAACTGTGGGTGTCATTGGTGTTGGGAACACAGGAAGTTGTGTCGTGGAGACGTTACGAAACGGATTTCGCTGTGACGTGTTAGCGTATGATCCCTATAAATCCGCTACTTATCTGCAAAGTTATGGAGCCAAAAAAGAAGACTTAGATACGTTGCTAGCTTCAGCTGACATCATTTGTTTATGTGCCAATTTAACTGAAGAAAGTTATCACATGATTGGCTCGGCGGAAATTGCCAAGATGAAAGACGGCGTCTATCTTTCCAATAGCGCACGAGGCGCCTTGATTGATGAAGAAGCCATGATTGCCGGTTTACAATCGGGCAAAATTGCTGGGCTTGGGACAGATGTTTTAGAAGAGGAACCAGGTCGGAAAAATCATCCTTATCTTGCGTTTGAAAATGTAGTAATGACGCCGCACACCTCCGCTTATACCATGGAATGCCTGCAAGCGATGGGAGAAAAATGCGTGCAAGATGTGGAAGACGTGGTGCAAGGTATTTTACCTCAACGGGCAGTGCAAGAAGTCAGTCGTTATGTTAGTTAAGAAGGAGGAGGAGCATGTTAACTGATTTAAAAGTGAAAGTTGGACCGCAATTTTATCGTTACCACGAAGGCGCCTTAGCTTCGGTGCCGTCACTTTTCAAGGAATATCACGCCCAACGAATTTTGGTGGTGCATGGCACCGTATCCTTTGAAAAAGCTCAGCCATTTTTGCCCTTCTTGGCAGATTCAGAGTATCAATTCTTCTATCACACTTACACAGGAGAATGTAGTTATTTTGGCGCCGAACAAATTTCACAGCAAATAAAGGAACACCAGATTGACTTTCTTCTGGGAGTCGGCGGCGGTAAGTTAGCCGATTTAGTGGGCTACAGCGCCCACTTAAACAATCTGAATTTTGGCTTGGTCCCCACTTTGGCTAGTAACTGTGCGCCGTGGACACCGTTAGCTGTGATGTATCAAGAAAATGGCGCGGCCGAAGGCAAAACGGAACATTTCTTTCGCCAAGCTGCGTTTTTAATCACTGATCCTAAGTTGCTTCTTGATGCACCCCGTGATTATTTTGTCGCTGGTTTAGCTGATACGTTAGCGAAATGGTATGAATCAGAGACCATTTTACGCCAAGCCCATTTGCAAGGGGAACCCTTTTTACAATTAGCGGGAGCGACCGCCAAGCTTTCGCAAGAAGCGATTATGCGGGACTCAAAATCAGCCTTAGCAGCGATGGACGAGGGCAAACTCACGCCTGAATTTGTCCATCTTTCAGAAATTGTTTTCGCCGTTTCCGGATTAGTCGGCGGTTTCGGTGACAAATACGCCCGCAATGCAGCAGCACACGCCATGCATGATGCTATGAGTAAATTTTTACCAAAAAGTCATGACTATTTACATGGCGAAAAAGTAGCTTACGGCATCTTCTATCAATTAGCATTGGAAAAAAGGTGGGCCATCATAGACGCATTAATCCCCTTTTATCAAGAGCTAAACTTGCCCATGTCGTTACGACAAATGGGCCTTTACCCAGAAGAAGAAGCAGTACTCGATGCAATGGTTCAATTTATTGATTCAAAAGAAAAAGTTCATTTAATTCCTATTGAGATTTCGGAAGAACGTTTACGTCAAGGGATTGAAGAACTAGAAAAGTATATCCAAAACCAAGGATAAGAAGGAGGAACTATGGAAACGTTAAGTGTTTTACAAAGTTTGATAATGGCGCTTTGGGTGGCAGCAATTATGTCCAGATGGCTTGGAGGAGGAGCAACGTTAACGTTGCGTTTCTCGCCCTTAATGACAGGGTTAGTAGCAGGTTTAGTGATGGGCGATGTCCCGAAAGCGATGATTGTCACCGCAGCATTACAAATGATTTACATGGGTGTTTTTTCACCAGGTGGCTCTATGCCAGCAGAACCATCAATTGCGGCAGCGATTGCTGTGCCAGTTGCGTTGCTAGGGAATTTGAAGCCGGAAGCGGCTATCGCCGTAGCGGTTCCTGTCGGTCTTTTAGGAAGTTATTTATATCAATTCCGTTTCTTTATTAACACGTTTTTAGGGAAGTATACCGATCGTGCGGTGGCTGAACTAAATTCTAAAAAAATTGCCCGCTCAATTATCTGGTATCCAACGATTGCCTCATTTATTTTATTCGTTCCATTAGTCTTTTTTGCTCTTTATTTAGGGGCACCAGTCATTGCCGATATTATTAAAGCATTAGAAGGAACCGTTGTGATTCACGTGTTAGAAGTAGTCGGTGGTGGTTTAGCCGCAATTGGGATTGCGACAACGGTCTATGTCATTGGTCGAAAAGATTTCTTGGTTTTCTTTTTCCTTGCATACTTCATGAGTATCGTCTTTAAGTCATTGGAAATTACCATGGTAACGTATGCCATCTTTGGCGTAATTATTGCGTTAATTTTTGTGCAAGTCCAAAAAGGCAAACCTGTAGCAGAAAGTGCTGGTTCCGCCAGTGCCACCACTGATTTTGATGATGATGACGATTACGATGACGGGTTTTAAAAGAAAAAGGAGGAACTGAAATGACGGAAACAACAGAAAAAGTCGTGCCGAAAACAACGAATTTAGCACCAGAAGAAATTACCAATAAAGATGTTACAAAAGCCTATCTCCGTTGGCATTTTGCCAATGAAATTCCCCATTCCTTTGAACGTTACTTGGCGCCTTCGTTATTGTACGCAATGATGCCACTTTTAAAGAAATTATATAAAGACGATGAACAATTAAAAGCCGCTTATATGCGTCAACTGCTGTTTTTCAATACGCAATTAAGTTGGGGCGGCGGGGTCATTACTGGGTTGATGGCTTCTATGGAACAAGAGCGGGCCAAAGAAGAACATGAAGGCCGCGAAATCATGATGCAAGATGATTTAATGTATAACACCAAAGCTGGCTTGATGGGCGCGTTAGCTGGGATTGGTGATGCGATTGACTCAGGCACGGTTCAATATATTTTTATTGCGATTGCGGTGCCGTGGGCGCAACAAGGTAGCGCATTAGGTGCGATTTTCCCATTTGTGGCGTTTGCCCTTTATCAAGTACTGTTAGGTGTGTTCTTTGCGAGACAATCCTTCAAAATGGGGCGGAATGCCACAGGCTTAATGCAAAGTGCGGGGATTCAAAAAGCCATTGAAATGTTATCTGTTTTAGGGTTGTTCATGATGGGGATTTTAGCTGGTAATTATGTCAAAGTTTCTTCAACCCTTCAATTTAAACTTTCTGGCCGTGAGTTTGTGGTTCAAGATATCCTTGATCAGATTGTCCCAGGACTCTTACCGCTAGCTGTTGTAATGGGCGTGTATTGGTTCTATACGAAAAAAGGCTTGAAAGTTACGCAAGCATTATTGTGGTTAACAGGTATCTTAATTGTCTTAGCAACAGTCGGTATTTTATAAAAAGAAAAGGACGTGAATCAGATGGGCGTAGTAAATTTAGCAAGAGTAGATGAACGATTAATTCATGGACAAGTGATGGTGACCTTGTCCCAAAAAAGTGGCGTTAATTCCATTTTCGTTGTCGATGAAGTGGTGGCAAAGGATAAATTTATGCGTGATTTATACAAAAGTGCAGGCAGTCGGACAGGACAAAAAACCATTGTCATTACGCCGGAAAAAGCTAAATTTTATTGGGATGAATACCAATTCAAAGAGTACAACTGTATTTTAATCGCTAAAACCGTCTCTGTAATTTATGACTTAGTAAAACACGGAGTCCCTATGAAGGAGTTAAACATCGGCGGTATTGCACAGAAGAATCCAGAAAAAGATTTATTAGTAACCAAATCAGTTTATTTAAACAAAGAAGATGCCGAAAAATTAAAAGAACTACATGAGGTGTATGGCGTAGAAGATATTTATTTCCAAGCAACGCCTTCTGCACCAAAAACTAGTTTAAAAGAGGTTTTAGGCAAATTTAATTTATAGAAAAGGACAGTCGCTTGAGTCATTGCATGACTGTTTGAAGTAATGACTCAAGCCACTGAACTGAAGGAGGAACTTTTATGTTAGGGATTGTGATTGCTACACACGGTGCACTAAGTGACGGTGCGAAAGACGCAGCTACCGTGATTATGGGCGCAACCGAAAATATCGAAACCGTTAATCTAAATAGTGGAGACGATGTCCAAGCACTAGGCGGACAAATTAAAACAGCGATTGAGAACGTCCAACAAGGGGATGGCGTGTTGGTCATGGTTGACTTATTAAGTGCGAGTCCTTACAATCAGGCAGTTTTGGTGATTAACGAACTCGAACCAGCACTACAAAAGAAAATCTTTGTGGTGAGTGGTACCAACCTACCAATGGTCTTAGAAGCGATAAACCATCAATTATTGGGCACACCGATTGCTGAAGCGGCGCAAGCGATTGTTGCGCAAGGCAAAGAAAGTGTGCAAGCATGGGATATTTCTATGACTTCCTTTGAGGATGAAGAGGATGAGGACGATGATTTTTAAGAATGTAGTAAAGGGTGAAAGCAATGAAATGGGGATTTAGATGGTACGGAGCGGCAGGCGATGCCATTCCGTTAAAACATATTCGACAGATTCCAGGAATTACTGGTGTTGTCGGTACCTTGTTAAATAAACTACCAGGTGATGTTTGGACAGTAGCCGAAATTCAGGCACTTAAACAATCGGTGGAACAAGAAGGATTAGCACTTTTAGGAATTGAAAGTGTTGCTATTCATGATGCCATTAAAGCGGGAACGGATCAACGAGACCACTATATTGATAATTATCGCCAAACGTTGCGTAACTTGGGGAAATGTGGAATTTCCTTAGTGTGCTACAGCTTCAAACCTATTTTTGGTTGGGCTAAAACGGACTTGGCGTATGAGAATGAAGATGGTAGCTTATCGTTGTTATTTGATCAAGCTGTGGTAGAGAACATGGAGGCAGAAGACATGTATCAATTAATTCACAGTCAGTCAAAAGGATTCCGGTTACCAGGTTGGGAAGAGGAGCGTTTGCAACAATTTCAAGAATTGAAAGCCATGTATGCCGGCGTAACAGAAGAAGATTTGGTCGAAAATTTGCGCTACTTTTTAGAACGTGTGATTCCTGTCTGTGAAGAAGAAAATATCAAAATGGGGATTCACCCCGATGATCCACCTTGGGAAATTTTTGGTTTGCCAAGAATCACTAAAAATTTAGCGGATTTAAAACGGATCCTTTCCTTGGTGGACTCACCAGCAAATGGGATTACATTTTGTACAGGTTCCCTCGGTGCGGACCCGACGAATGATTTGCCTACTATGATTCGTGAAATAGGTCACAGAATTAATTTTGTTCATTTCCGCAATGTGAAGTATTTAGGTGAGCATCGTTTTGAAGAAACGGCGCATCCGAGTGTCGCTGGTTCGTTAGATATGGCGGAATTAATGCAAGCACTGGTAGACGTAGGGTATGAAGGTGTTATTCGTCCTGACCATGGGCGGGCAATTTGGGATGAAAAAGCGATGCCTGGTTATGGTTTATATGATCGAGCAATGGGGTTGACCTATATTCAAGGACTGTACGAAGCAACCAAAGCCAAACAAAATAGGAAGTGACAGAATGGAAACAAAAGTTGAAAAAAATCAACTGTATCAACAATTAGCGACATGTAAACTTTTACCACTATACACTGCAACAGATTTACGCTATTTGCCACAAGTAGAATCAGTCTTAGTAGAAAACGAATTACCGTTTATTGAAGTCACTTTTCGGAGTCAGCTGGCCTTGCCTGCCATCAAACAACTTGCTGCTTCAGGGAATTTAATAGTAGGCGCAGGAACTGTTCGAACCTTGAAAGAAGCCCAAGAGGCAGTAGCGAACGGTGCACAGTTCATTGTTTCCCCAGCGATTGTTCCAGAAGTCATTGATTTTTGTCTGGCAAACGAGGTGCCTATTTTTCCAGGAACAGCTACGCCTGGGGAGATTCAGCGAGCGCTGGCGTATGGCTTACGAGTGGTTAAATTTTTCCCAGCCGATATTTACGGCGGGTTAAAAGCCATCAAAAGTTTAAGCGGTCCGTTTTATGATGTTCAATTTTTACCAACTGGTGGGATTGATGAAACAAACTTTATAGAGTATGTGGAAGCCAAAGAAGTATTAGCAGTGGGCGGCTCCTTTATTTTATCGGAAAAGATGCTTCAAGAAGATGAAGCTTCGGCACGCCAGCATGTTCAATCTTTACTTACGAAAATCAAAGAACGACAAGCAAAATAAAAAGATGAGGTCGGGACAGAAGCGTTTAACTCCGAGAAATAAGAAGGAATTTCCGAAAATTGTTCTGTAATTTTTGGAGAATTTCGGCTTATTTCCGAAGGAGTTGCTTCTGTTCCCGCCGTTTATAAGTTTTTGAGCGTGGAGCAAAAATCCAAAGTGATTTTTGTCCCACGCTCTCTTTTTTTTCTGTCCAAATGTTACTGACATTATTTTAGTTTTCATTTTGTAAAAATAGTATAGGAGAAAAGCAATCAGTTATGTATAATTAGTGAAAGAAGGTTGCGTGAAGTAAAAATAAAAAGGAGAGCAAAGGATGTTAAAAAATGTAGAAGTGTTCTGGCAAAACTTTTTAGATAAACATGAATTAGATATGTTGATGCCCGATGTGTGGATGTTTGGTGATGGCTCTTCTGAGATGGGTAATCGTTTGGGTCAATTGGTTGTTTCTGGTCGTAAGACAGCGACATGTTCTTCTTTAGATATTTATAAGATGGAAGAAGAACAACTCCCTAAAGCTGGTCAATACGACATAATTTTAGATGGTCAGTCTCAACCGCTGGCTATTATTCGAACAACCAAAGTTGAAATTATGCCCATGAACAAGGTCTCAGAATCTTTTGCGCAAGCGGAAGGTGAAGGAGATTTGACGTTGGATTATTGGTATGAAGAGCATGCGCGGTTCTTTAAAGAAGAACTGGCCCCCTATCAGCTACAATTTTATCCCGACATGTTGTTAGTTTGCCAAAGTTTTGAAGTGGTGGATCTTTATACAGAAAAAGAATAAACAGAGAAGCGGTGACTGACACGATTGAAACGAGCAGTTGTCGCTTTTTTTACTGATTTTTTGAAAAAGTTGCGTATGTTTATATAGACAGGGTGATAGAAAAGAGATGTGTATTTTAAGTGTCGAGGAAAAGATGGTACAATAACCTAAGGAGAATACTAACAAGGAGTGAATGTTATGAAAGAAGAATTTTCATATGAAATTTTAGAAGAAGTCGCTGTGTTATCTGAGAATGCTCGTGGCTGGCGTAAAGAATTGAATTTAATTAGTTGGAATGGTCGTCCACCAAAATTTGATTTGCGTGAGTGGGCCCCTGATCACGAAAAAATGGGTAAAGGCATCACCTTAACCAACGAAGAATTTGCTGAATTAAGCAAAACAATTAAATCCATGTAAAAGGAGCACCCTGTCAATGAAAAGTATGACTGGATTTGGAAAAAAGACCATTCAAAATGAAAATTATCAATTGGATGTTGAAGTTAAAAGTGTCAACCAGCGGTTTTTAGATATTCAATTGCGTATGCCAAAGGAACTGAATGCCTATGAACTGGTGATTCGGCAAGTAATCAAACGCACGTTAAAACGTGGACGTGTGGAAGTCTATGTAAATCTCCAAAAAATCGGCAACAATCAAAAAGAAGTGCGCGTGCAGTGGGACTTAATTGATCAATTATTAACTTCGGTAGATCAACATTTAAAGGAAAACTATCCGGAAGCAACGTTTGATGCAGGGGACACGGTCAACCATTTATTAAAGCAAAATGATTTTGTCGAAATAGTGGAAGCAGAAATCGTTGATCAGACATTTGAACCATTTCTTGTTCAAGCATTTGAAGCAGCCATCGCTAGTCTTGACCAAAGCCGTGTGCAAGAAGGAACGCAAATTAAACAAGTCCTGCTTGACTATGTAGCAGTGTTGACCCAATCAATTCAAGAGCTGCAAGCGTTTGTGGGCGTTTTTGAACAAGAATACCGTCAACGTTTTGAAGCGAAATTAAACGAATGGTTAGGTAGCCAAGTGGATGAAACACGCTTATTAACAGAAATGGCCATTTTATTGGAAAAAGGCGATATTCATGAAGAATTGGATCGTTTGGATATCCATATTGATAAGTTGCATCAGTTGCTTGACGAAACAGAACCAGTGGGCCGAGAACTAGATTTCTTAATTCAAGAAATGAACCGTGAAGTCAATACGATTGGTTCGAAATCAAGTCCAATTGAAATAAAAAATAGTGTCGTTCAAATGAAAACAACCTTAGAAAAGATTCGTGAACAAATTCAAAATGTCGAATAGAGAAAATGGTTTCGTGTTTTTCCAGAAAACGCTATAATATAGAAGTAACGAATAAATGACAGAGGTGAAAGCAATGACTAAATTTTATGATGTAACCTTTCAAGAATTAAGTGGTCGTTCTGTGGTAAAAACAGAAGTCGCTTCAGACAGAGAACCATTTGACGTCTGGCAAGATGCTTGTGCAAGCTATTCTGAAACAGAATTAAATATCCAAATTAACGAAGACACGTTTGTTACTTTGAATCGTCACTTTGTTGTTCGCATTGACGTGAAAGAAGTTGACGGCCCTGTCGACAAACAAGTTCGTCGTCGCGATGAATTGATGAACGTGGTCAATACGCTTTCTAATATGGGCTTATAAAAAATACCACCAAGCATTTCACGCTTGGTGGTATTTTTTTTAATTAGAATAAAAGAAACAAGCCAACGGCGCATAGGAAAGAAAGAACTGCGGCACTTAAAAAGATTGTCCGCATGGCTGCAGTTTTACTGCTTTCTTTGCCGTGTTTTTTCTGACGTTCTAAACGTTTTTGAAGCTGACGGGTAATTACTGAGAAGATTAGCCCGAAAAGGACTAAAACACTTGTGGCAATCGATTTGGGAATAAAATGATTCGGTTCTGCAACGGTGGTATCCCCAGAATGTTCGTTTGATTCTTCCGCAGCTTCAGCTGTTGTTTGTTTTGGCTTAACTTCTTGGTAAGCCACTTTAGGCGCTTGAACAGTACTATTTAACAATGTCAAAGGCGTGTCGACTTGCACCTGCCCTGCTACTAATTTAAAAGTAGGCTGACTGCCTTTGGGAACGACACCGTATAAATCGTTAGCCAAAGTGACTTTTTTGTGATCAATGGTTTGTGGTCCTTTGTCTAAAAGTTTTTTGCGTTCGTATGTCGTATAGGCATAGTCCAGCAAAGCATTCCCAGCAACATGCCGTTCGTATTCACCATCTTGGTTTTGCCAATTACCAACGCCTAAAATGACTTCAATTAAACGGAAATCTCCTTGTTTGACAGTCGCAATATAGTTAAAGCCGCCTGTTGGACTAGAGCCTGTTTTTAAACCATCCACGCCTTGATAACCATACTTAGCGCCTGGTAAAGAATAATTGTACGCTTCAAACGTTTCCTCGTAAGGCGTGCCGACCATTGTTTTCACCACTGGTTTATTGGTGATTTCTAAAATTTCTGGATAATTTTTCAGAAAATGATAGGTTAGTGAAGCTAAATCTCTAGCTGTAGAGACGTTATCGCCATTTGGGTCAATTCCTTGCATTTGATACAGGCCGTTAAAGGCACTTGCTTGCGCTCCACTGCAGTTGTAATAGGTAGTATTTGTCATCCCTAATTCAGCCGCTTTTTGATTCATTAAATGAACAAAGTCAGTAGGCTGGTTCCCTGAAATTAAGTTTGCCAACATGAGAGTCGCCACATTAGAAGAGGGGACAGCAATCATTTTTAACAGTTCACGGACTGGATAAGCAACACCTAACGTAATTTTGTTATTACTAATGGCATATATTTTAGAAATATCGACATCTTTTTGCGTAGCAGTCACAGTCGTATCCATTGTAAATTTTCCTTGCTCCATTGCTTCAAAGGCCAAGTACATGGTCATCACTTTGGCAATACTGGCAGGATTCCACGCTAAATCTGGTTGCTGCGACCAGAGAATTTCTCCAGAATCAGCATCAACAACGATGGCTGCTTTGGGAATGCCATCCGCTTTCAGGGTCGTCCCCATTTTTTTAGCAATCGCGGTAATATCTTCTTCTGCGTGAGTCACAGTAGGTTGGGCAAAAAAGGCCCCACAACTGACAACTAAGCCTAGCAGAAACAATGTAAATGGTTTAATTCGTGCGATGTTTCTCAGTCCTTTCTTATTCACGTTTTTTCATCCTAAAGGAGTCATCACTTCATTTTACTTAAAAAATGGCTGCCTGTATAGGAATTCTAGGTAATTTGTTTAAAAAAAGAACAAGTTATGAAAGCCAAATTAAAGAAGAAATGTTATTTTTTCAGTGAATCTCCAAGAAAGTCTTGAAAATTGCAGAAAAAAAGTGCAAAATAGAACTAATACTGTGAAATTATGTTTTGAAAGGAAGTCGTTATGTCAGAGCGCGGGTTATTAATCGTATTGTCAGGTCCTTCAGGAGTGGGGAAAGGGACTGTAAGAAAGGCTATTTTCGACAGTGAAGAAAATGATTTTCAATATTCAATCTCAATGACCACTCGGAAACAGCGAGAAGGCGAAGTGGATGGAGTAGATTACTATTTCCGTTCAAGAGAAGAATTTGAAGCGATGATTGAAGCTGGAGAAATGTTGGAATATGCGGAATATGTTGGTAACTATTATGGGACACCATTAACGTATGTTAACCAGACGCTAGATGAAGGCAAAGACGTCTTTTTAGAAATCGAAGTCCAAGGGGCTAAACAAGTCAAAGACAAAGTGCCTGATGGCGTATTTATCTTTTTGACACCCCCCGATTTAGCGGAATTAAAATCAAGAATTATTGGCCGCGGAACAGACGAAATGTCTGTGATTGAAGAACGAATGGCTGTGGCCAGAGAAGAAATCGAAATGATGGCGCTGTATGATTATGCGGTAGTGAATGATGAAGTTCCTTTAGCCGTGCAACGAATTAAAGACATTATCGCGAGTGAGCACTTCCGTGTTGACCGTGTAATTGGAAAATATATTAAAATGTTAGAGGAGATGTAGCCTTATGATGTTAAAACCGTCAATTGACTCATTATTAAAAGAAGTCCCTTCAAAATATTCTTTGGTTATTTTAGCAAGCAAACGTGCGCATGAATTAGATGAAGGCGTTCAACCAACCGTTGAATCCTTTGATTCTGTAAAAAGTGTGGGTCGTGCGTTAGAAGAAATCGAAGCAGGAACAGTGATCAGTGATCCAAATCCTGAAGAAAAACGCGAACGTCTACGCATTGAACGTGAAGAACGCAAACGCCAACGTGAACAAGAACAAAAAGAATTAGAAAACCGTTTACGTGACGAAAAAAATTAATTGAATGATTGTCAACGAATGGAGAAAGCCGTCTGTCTATTTCAGAGGCTTTCTCTTCGTTTATTCTGAAAGGTGCCAACGAGACACACAAGACAAATCAGTCAATCTTTAGTACAATAGGCAAAGAGAATTTACATAAAAAGGAGGACGCACCATGCAAAAAGTAGCCAAAGTTATTGTGGATGTACCAACGATGCAAACCGATCAACCATTCACTTATTTAGTTCCTGAAAATTTAAATGAGCAATTGGCTGTCGGCATGCGTGTAGAAGTGCCTTTTGGTAACGGTAATCGGCATGTTCAAGGGTTTGTTTTAGCCATTGAACCAATGGCTGCAACGGTTCTTGACGAAACCAATGTTCAGTTGAAAGAACTAGTGGCGGTGTTGGATTTAAAACCTGTCTTAAATACAGAAATGTTGGCTTTAGCTGATTATATGAAGGAAAAAACGTTTGCTTTTAAAATCACTTGTTTGCAAACCATGTTGCCTAGCGTAATGCGTGCCGATTACCAAAAATATATTTATTTAACGGATGAGCTTTCTGAAGAATTACAAGATCAGTTATTTTATGGTTTAGAGGAAATTTCGTGGGACCAAGCGCAAGAACGTGGGATTTTGCCTCAACTAATGGCGTTGCGTAAACAGCAAAAAGTCGATATTCGCTACGAAGTTACGACGAGAAATAAAGTCAAAATGGTCCGCTTCATTCAAGCCGCTAAGGAATTTGAACAACTAGAGGAAATTCGTTTGGGTTTACGCAAGGGAGCTAAGAAGAAAGAGCAACTTCTTTACTATTTACAACGCTTGGGCACTGAAAAAGTCACCGCTGTGAAGGAAATGAAAGAATTAGGTTTCAGTACCGCACTTTTAAATGAAGCGGCCAAAAACGGCTGGTTAACGTTCATTGAAAAAGAAGCGTATCGTGATCCGTTTGCTAATCAGACGTTTGAAAAAACGACTGCGTTATCTTTGAACGCAGAACAACAGGTGGCTGTGGAAACAATCTTACAATCGGTCCAAGAACAGCAAAGCCAAACCTACTTATTGGAAGGTATTACAGGAAGTGGGAAAACAGAAGTTTATCTACAGGTCATTGCAGAAGTTCTTAACCAAGGCAAAACAGCCATTATGCTTGTCCCTGAAATTTCTTTAACTCCACAAATGGTACAACGCTTTAAAAGTCGCTTTGGCGAACATGTTGCTGTAATGCACAGTGGCTTATCGCAAGGTGAAAAATACGATGAGTGGCGGAAGATTGAACGAGGAGAAGCGGAAGTTGTGGTTGGTGCGCGTTCTGCCATTTTTGCGCCAATCGAAAACATCGGTGTGATCATTATTGATGAAGAACACGAGGCAAGTTATAAACAAGAAGAAACCCCCCGCTACCACGCGAGAGATTTAGCGATTTGGCGTTCGGAGTACCATCATTGCCCTGTTGTTTTAGGTAGTGCCACGCCGTCCTTGGAATCACGCGCTCGCGCACAAAAAAATGTTTATCAGCGGTTACGATTAACACAGCGTGCCAATCAAGCGGCAACCTTGCCTACGATTGATGTAGTGGATATGCGGCAAGAAGTAGAAAATGGCAATGTCTCTTCTTTTTCCATGTCGTTGCAAGAAAAACTCCAAGAACGCTTAGAGAAAAACGAACAAAGTGTTCTCCTACTTAATCGCCGTGGCTATTCGTCATTTGTGATGTGTCGCGATTGTGGCTATGTGTTGCCGTGTCCGAATTGTGATATTTCCTTAACTTTGCATATGGATAGTAAAACAATGAAATGTCATTATTGTGGACATGAAGAACGGATTCCTTATCGCTGTCCTAACTGTGGCCAAGATAAAATTCGCTACTACGGAACAGGCACACAAAAAGTAGAAGAAGAATTACAAACGTTGTTACCAGACAGTCGTATTCTCCGAATGGATGTTGATACGACCCGACGCAAAGGTGCGCATGAAAAGATTTTGCGAACATTTGGTGAAGGACAAGCGGATATCTTATTAGGCACACAAATGATTGCCAAAGGACTGGACTTTCCAAATGTGACGTTAGTCGGTGTCTTAAATGCTGATACCGCCTTGAATTTACCCGATTTTCGTTCCAGTGAACGGACCTTCCAATTATTGACACAGGTCAGTGGCCGAGCTGGTCGTGCTGAAAAACCGGGAGAAGTCATCATTCAATCTTTTAACCCCGAGCATTATGCGATACAATTGGCAAAAGCCCAAGATTATGAAGATTTTTATACAAAAGAAATGTATATTCGTCATCGTGGGGATTATCCGCCGTACTATTTTACGGTCCAAATTACGGCTAGCCATCCTGAAGAAAATGAAGCAGCGAAACAAATGTTTCAAATCGCGAGGAAATTAAAACAAGGCTTATCGCCGCAAGCTATTTTGTTGGGACCAACGCCTAACGCAATTATGCGTGTCAATAATCGATACTTTTATCAAGTGATTATCAAGTATAAACAAGAACCAATGCTTCAACCATTATTGAAAGAAATTTTAACCGATACACAACGAGCAACGGCTCGTGGTTTAAAGCTTTCCATTGATGCAGAACCCATGAATTTTATTTAAAAAATACAGCTTTGAAAGGAGCACTTATGCGCTATCCAGTTGTGATTCACCCGAACGAACACTTAAAAATGAAGGCTCAACCTGTGACGATTATTACCGATGAAATTGTGCAGTTACTAGAGGATATGTATGAAACAATGCTGGCCCATGATGGGATTGGCTTAGCAGCCCCGCAAATTGGGAAAAATTTGCAAATGGCAGTGATTGAAATCGATGAAGAATCTGGTCATTTTGAACTAATTAATCCAGTGATTATTGAAAAAAAGGGAACCAGTATTGATGTGGAAGGCTGTTTAAGTATTCCAGAAACATATGGAACCGTTGAACGAGCAGATGAAGTGACTGTCCGTTATTTTGACCGTGAAGGTGAAGAAATGGAAGTTACGGCTTACGGCTATTTAGCTCGAGCTTTTCAACACGAAATTGATCATTTGAATGGCGAGTTATTTATCGATAAAATGATTGAGAAAATTGCACCAGAAGATTTAGAAGCGTATATGGAGGAACATTTTGATGACTAAAATTGTATTTATGGGCACACCAGCCTTTTCTGTTCCGATTTTAGAAAGTTTAATCGAGGCAGGCTATGACGTTCAAGCGGTTGTCACGCAACCAGATCGACCAGTTGGCCGAAAAAAAGTGATTACCCCAACGCCTGTCAAAGAAGCAGCTTTAAAACATAACTTATTAGTCTTACAGCCAGAGAAAATTTCAGGTTCTCCTGAAATGGAAAAAGTGATTGACTTAGCACCAGATTTAATTGTGACAGCAGCCTTTGGGCAATTTTTACCAGAGAAAATTTTAAAAGCGCCCAAACTAGGTGCGATTAATGTCCATGCCTCACTTTTACCAAAATATCGTGGCGGCGCACCTGTACATTACTCGATTATTGAAGGAGAAAAAGAAACAGGCGTCACGATTATGGAAATGGTGAAAAAAATGGATGCTGGCGCGATTTTAGCGCAACGTGCAATTCCGATTACGAAACAAGACGATGTAGGCACCATGTTTGAAAAATTAAGCATTCTAGGAAAAGAACTTTTATTAGAGACGTTACCTAAGCTAATTGCTGGCGAAATCACGCCTATTCCACAAGTGGAAGAAGAGGCTACTTTTTCACCAAATATTACCCGGGAACAAGAACGAATTGACTGGCAAAAAACTGCTGAGGCAATTGATAACCAAGTGCGTGGTATGCGTCCTTGGCCAACAGCGTTCACAACCTATCAAGGGACCAACTGGAAAATTTGGGCAGTGACACCACTGACTGAAACAACAACTAGCGCCCCAGGAACGATTATCCAGCGTAGTAAAAAAGCGCTATGGATTGCTTGTGGTGAAGGGACAGTCCTTCAAATTGATCGCCTGCAACCAGCAGGTAAAGGTCAATTAACGATTCAAGAATTTTTAAATGGCGTTGGTCAAAATGTCGCAGAAAAAGATAAGGTGGACTAACAAAAATGGCTGAAAAAATCCCCAAGAAATTAAAACGTTCTGTTCGATACGTTGCTTTAGAAACCATCGAACGTGTGGATAAAGGTGGGGCGTACTCCAATCTTTTACTTAATGAAATGATGACAAAATCAGAACTAAGCGAGAAAGATGGCCGCTTGTTTACAGAACTTGTCTACGGCACAATTAGTCGCAAATTATTGTTGGAATACTACTTAACACCATTTGTTAAGAAACCGCAAAAAGTCGATAATTGGGTGAAAAATTTATTGATTTTATCGTTATATCAATTACTTTATTTAGATAAAGTGCCTGATCATGCAGTCATTAATGAAGCGGTTGAAATTGGCAAACGTCGTGGCAATCCTGGGATTGGTAAATTCGTGAATGGCGTGCTGCGGGCGTTCCAACGAAATGGAGCACCTAGTTTGGCCGCAATTAGCGATCCAGTTGATCGTTTAGCAACGGAAATTAGTATGCCACGTTGGTTAACAGAAAAATTACTTGCCCAATTAGGCGAAGAAGAAACACGGCAGTTGGGTTTGTCATTATTTGAAAAAAGCCATGCGAGTGGCCGAGTAAACACACGGTTTATTTCACGAGAAGAAGCGCTGGAAGAATTACAAGAAACAGGGATTGCCGCGAAGGAAAGTCAACTTTCCCCTTATGGTGTTGTCGCTGAAAAAGGCTACTTAGCTGGCAGTGAACTGTTTATTAACGGTTGTTTAACCATTCAAGATGAAAGCTCTATGCTCGTGGCTCCAGCGATGCAAATTGAACCGCATCATCGTGTCTTGGATGCTTGTGCGGCTCCTGGTGGCAAAACGACTCATATCGCAACTTTTTTAGAGGCTGAAGCAGGTGGTCGTGTGACCTCTTTAGATATTCATGCGCACAAAATTAAGCTAATTAATGAAAATGCGCAACGCCTCCATGTGGCGGATGTCGTCCAAGCAGAAAAGCTTGATGCGCGACAAGTGGCAGAAGAATTTCCCGCAGAAACCTTTGATCGGATTTTAGTTGATGCACCATGTTCAGGCTTAGGGCTAATGCGCCGTAAACCAGACATTAAATACCATAAAACGGCCAATGATTTTCAAAATTTACCTAAAATTCAGTTAGAAATCTTAGAAAATGTTGCCCCAACACTAAAACAATGGGGTATAATGGTCTATAGCACTTGTACTATTACGCCAGAAGAAAATCAGGAAGTAGTGGCAGCCTTTTTAGCCAAACACCCTGAATTTGAAAAAATTGAAATTGTTGCAAATGAAAACGTCCAAGCAGTAGTAAAAGAGCAAGAACTGGTTCTGTATCCCCATCAATACATGACAGATGGCTTCTTTATTTGCTGTATGCGGAAAGTTAGTTCAAATGAGGTGAAATAATTTGGAAATCAACGTTCAATCAGATGTCGGTCGCAAAAGAAATACGAACCAAGATTATGCCAACGTTTTTGAGAACCAACAACACATAACCTTTGCTGTTTTAGCAGATGGCATGGGTGGTCACCAAGCAGGTGATGTCGCTAGCCAAATGGCAGTCAATAATTTAGGTGAGAGTTGGTCCAATGCGTCTGTCGACTCAGCTGAAAAATCTGCACAGTGGTTAATTCAAGCAATTCAAAAGGAAAATGAAAAAATTTATGAACGCGGACAATCGAAACCAGAGTATTTAGGAATGGGGACAACCGTGGTTGGTGCCATCCTTTTACCGGATTCATTTGTCTTAGCAAATGTGGGGGACAGTCGTGCTTATTTAGTTCGTGACCAACACATGTTACAATTAACAGAAGATCATTCCTTAGTGAATGAACTAGTAAAATCAGGGGAGATTACTCGTGAGATGGCTGCAAATCATCCACGAAAAAATGTCCTAACACGTTCTTTGGGAATGCCTGGCACTGTCGAAGTCGATGTAACCAATCATGAATGGCTGCCTAATGACTATTTACTGTTATGTTCGGACGGTTTAACCAATATGGTTCCTGAGACAAAAATTTTAGAAATTTTAGAGACGTCAGATCCCTTAGAATCCAAATTAAGCCAACTCGTTGCCCAAGCAAATGAAGCGGGTGGTTTAGATAACATTACCGTGTTAGTGATACACTTTGACGAACAGAAGGAGGAAAACCAATGATAGAAATCGGCAAGAAGCTGAATGGTCGATATCACATTATTGGCAGCATCGGAAGCGGCGGCATGGCCAACGTCTATTTAGCACACGATTTAATTTTAGACCGAGACGTTGCAGTAAAAGTCTTGCGCTTTGACTTCCAAAACGATCAAGCCGCCATCCGACGTTTTCAGCGTGAAGCACTAGCCGCAACTGAGCTGGTTCACCCGAATATCGTCAGTGTGTACGATGTAGGCGAAGAAGATGGACTACAATATTTAGTCATGGAATATGTGAAAGGAATGGACTTAAAACGTTACATCCAAACGCATTTCCCAATTCCTTATTCCACAGTTGTGGATATTACGCAACAAATTTTATCTGCTGTCGCAATGGCACATGAACATAGAATTATTCACCGGGATTTAAAACCGCAAAACATTCTGATTGACGAACACGGCACAGTCAAAATTACTGACTTTGGGATTGCGATTGCCTTGTCAGAAACGTCAATTACGCAAACGAACACAATGTTAGGTTCGGTGCATTACTTATCGCCAGAACAAGCGCGCGGAAGCATGGCGACCAACCAATCAGATATTTACGCTGTGGGAATTATTCTCTATGAAATGCTAACAGGGAATGTACCTTTTGATGGTGAATCAGCCGTAACGATTGCCTTAAAACATTTTCAAGAAGAAATTCCCTCTGTCAAAATGTTTGATCCAGGAATTCCTCAATCATTGGAAAATGTGGTTCGTCACGCAACCGCAAAAGACCCAAGCGATCGCTACAAAACAGCGAATGAGATGGCAGAAGACTTATACACGTCCTTGTCAGCCAGTCGTTTAAACGAACCTGCGTGGGAACCAACGGCTTTATTAGGAGAAACGAAAGTATTAACTCCGATTCCCGAAGACATCGCTGAACCGGAAGAGACAACGCCTGTCGAAGTCCCAGAAGATATCGCAGATGACATTTTAGCTGAACAACCACCGAAGAAAAACCGTAAAAAATTGTGGATTGGCTTAGCAATTGCGGCATTAATTGCTTTAGCAATAGGTGGCTTAGCCTTTGCAATGTCGGGTGGTAAAGACGTTGAAGTTCCTGATGTTACAAATGAAACGAAAGCGGCCGCTTCACAAGCGCTACAAAGTGCTGGGCTGAAAGTCGATAGTGAAACCAAAAAAATTCCCGACGATAAGATTGAAGAAGGCAAGGTGGTCAAAACAGACCCCGAAGCAAAATCATCTGTGAAAAAAGGCCGATCTGTTACTTTGTACATCAGCTCTGGAACAGAAAAAATTGAGATGGCCGATTATACAAACGAATCGTATGAATCTGCTGTCGAAGCCTTGAAAAAACTAGGGTTTTCAGAAGACCAAATTACAACGAAAAAAGAATACAGTGATTCTGTGTCTACAGATAACATTATTAAACAAAAACCAGCTGCAGGTAAAAAAGTTGATCCGAAAAAAGACAAAGTCACTTTAACGGTCAGTGAAGGACCAGAAGCGGTTACTTTGCCTAGTTACGCCGGTTATTCTTACACAAATGCAGTAAATGCACTGGCACAGTTAGGCATTTCTGAATCTCAAATTACGCGTGTCGACCAAGCAAGCGATACGGTAGAACCAGGTTTAGTCATTACGCAAGACCCCGCACCAGGTGGCACCGTGACACCTAAAAATGGCCAAGTGACGTTATATGTAAGTAAAGGTAGCGACAAAGTGACACTTTCTGATTATAGCGGAATTTCTTACGATAATGCGGTAAGTCGCTTAATTGCTTTAGGTATCCCAGAATCTCAAATTAAACGAGTGGACGAAGAAAGCGACAAAGTTGAAAAAGATACCGTGATTAGTCAAGAACCAGCTTCTGGTACCGCTGTTGATCCGAAAAATGACACGATTACTTTACATGTCAGCAAAGGCAGCGACTCAGTAACTGTTCCCGATATTTCAGGTTATTCGCCAAAAGCTGCAGAAGACAGCATCAATAACGCTGGCCTTAAAATCAATGAACAAGGATTATCTGGCTCTGGCGATGGCCAAGTCGTTGAACGAACTAGCCCATCCGCTGGCAGCAAAGTCAAAAAAGGCGACTCTGTTACAGTTTATTATTCAAAAGCAAATGATTCAAAAAGCACCACTAGTGAAAGTAGTACGAGTAATTAAGACAAGAGGTTGGGACAGGAGGGTTTAGCTTCAAGAACCAAGTAGGTACTGTTTAACATCTATTTGCTTTTCAAATAGTGTTTCTCAGCAATAAGAAGAAGCTGCTCCTGTCTCGCCATTTATCTTAAGATTTAGGTCTAGGAAGGTAAGTCATTTCGACTTATGTCCTAGGCTCTTTTTAATTAATAGAATCGAGAGGCTCCCTTGATTTCTCTGCCACTATCCTGTATATTCGAAAGTAGTTAGGAGTGGTTTATCTGAAAGGTCAAATCAGAAAAGCGTTAAGCGGTTTTTATTATGTATACGCAGATGGAGAAACATATCAAACAAGAGCGCGAGGGAATTTTCGTAATCGAAAAATTACGCCACTCGTGGGAGATGAAGTACTTTTTGAAAGCGATAATTTAACAGATGGTTATGTGTTGGAAATTTTACCAAGACGAAATGAATTAGTGCGCCCGCCTGTTGCAAATGTGGATCTAGGCGTGGTTGTCATGAGTATGGTTTCGCCAAATTTTTCGTTTAATTTGTTGGATCGTTTCTTAGTCAGCTTAGAGTATAAGGATATAGAACCAGTTATTTATTTAACGAAAGTTGATCTATTAGATGAGCCGCAACGTCAAGAAGTCACTGAAATTAAACAGATTTATGAAGCGTTAGGTTATGCGGTAATCGCTTCGGAAGACGTAGAAGCCACCAAAGAATTAGAACGCTTTTTCCCAGAACGGTTGACTGTTTTTATGGGACAATCAGGCGCTGGAAAATCAACATTGTTGAATCAAATTTCACCAGAATTACAACTAGCAACTGCGGAAATTTCCCAATCTTTAGGACGGGGCAAACATACGACCCGTCACGTGGAATTGATTCCGTTATACGACGGTTTGGTTGCTGATACACCAGGATTTAGTGCCATCGATTTCTTGGAGATGGAAGCAGTGGAATTACCAAAGCAATTTCCTGAATTTGTTGCCGCGGCCTCTCACTGTAAGTTTCGTGAATGTATGCACCACAAAGAACCTGGTTGTGAAGTGAAACGTCAAGTGGAAGCGGGAACCATTGCGACGAGTCGTTACGAAAATTATTTACAGTTTTTAATGGAAATCGAGAATCGACGACCTGTTTATAAGAAAAAATCATAGCAAATATAAAGGGAGCGAGCCAAATGAAACTAGCACCATCCATTTTAAGTGCCGATTTTGCCAATTTAGAAAGAGATATCCGTTTAGTAGAAGAATTAGGAGCAGATTATATTCATGTTGATGTTATGGACGGTCAATTTGTGCCCAACATTACCTTAGGACCGAATATCGTTTCAGCGATTCGTCCAGTGACAAAACTACCATTGGATGTTCATTTGATGATTGTACAACCTGAAAACTATATCAATGCCTTTGCGGAAGCCGGTGCGGATATTATTACCGTCCATCAAGAAGCAACACCCCATATTCATCGTGCCTTACAAATGATTAAAAATGCGGGTGTGAAAGCTGGCGTAACCATCAATCCTGGGACACCACTTTCGATGATTGAAAATGTATTAGACTTAGCAGACCAAGTCTTGGTAATGACTGTCAATCCAGGTTTTGGCGGACAATCATTTATTGAAAACTCACTAGAAAAAATTGCTCAATTAAAAGAATGGAAAGAAACAAAAGGATACACCTATGAAATTGAAGTCGATGGCGGGATTGTTCCTGAAACTGCCGCACGTTGTAAAGAAGCCGGTGCGGAAGTGTTTGTTGCAGGCTCCTACATTTATAATGCTGAAAATCCTCAAGAACGAATCGATGCACTGAGAGCAGTGCTAGACAAATGAGTCGTGTCTTACTGGTAGCTGGCGGTAATCCAAGTGATTGGCCAACCTTTGAACCAGCTACGTATGATTATTTCGTAGGTATTGATCGCGGCTGTCTCCATTTATTAGAGGCCGATTTACCGTTACAATTAGCGGTGGGCGATTTTGATTCATTATCACGAGAAGAATACCATTTTGTCCAAGAAACTGCCGAAACACTCATTCAAGCACCTGCTGAAAAAGATGATACAGACACACAATTAGCGCTTCAAGAAGCTTTACAACGATTTCCACAAGCAGAGATGACGATTATCGGTGCGACAGGGGGCAGAATTGACCACCTGTTAGCCAATCTTTGGTTACCCTTTGAACCACGATTTCAAGGCGTACTTCGTCAAATCCGTCTATGCGATCGTCAAAATAGCATCCAGTATTACGCCCCTGGTTCGTATATCGTACCAAAAGAGCCAGATAAAGAATATCTGGCCTACTGCTGTTTGACGCCTGTAGAAAACTTGACGCTACGACGCAGTAAATATTTATTAACCAATCAAGATGTTCCTTACCCAACATCGTATGCAAGTAATGAATTTATCGAAGAAGCCGCTGCTTTTTCCTTCGATGCAGGGATGATTGCGGTTATTCAAAGTAAAGATAAGTAAAAAGAGGTTGGGCCTTCATCAAAGTGATGAAGGTCCAACTTCTTTTTTTTTTGCAATAAAAAAAGCCGAACAACGAACGTCCAGCTTTGCTTATTTAAGTTTATTAAACACGTTCGATTTTACCAGATTTCAAAGCACGAGTTGACACCCAAACTTTTTTAGGTTTACCATCGATTAATACGCGAACTTTTTGTAAGTTAGGTTTCACAGTGCGTTTTGTTGAGTTCATCGCATGTGAACGGTTATTACCACTTGAAGTCTTACGACCAGTGAAGTAACATACTTTTGCCATTTTAAGTTTCCTCCTTTGCCTTGATCTTGGAGCGATAATATTCAGCTCATACTAACTTAATTTATCATATTAGGCACTGATTTGCAAGAAGATTTTTAGTGACTAACAACAAAAGTAGCTTGTCAGGTGATAGTTTTTCATTGTCTGATTTTAAATACTTAAGAAATCCATGCACAAACGTAAGACGATAAAGATGAAAATTTAAGAGTTCAAGAAAAAAATGTAGTGTTCCGTGTTTGATTAATATAATTAAAGTACTTAGATAAATGAAAAAGGAGGAAAATATGAGCTTAGAAATTAAAAAGTTGAAAAAGAAAATGAATGAGCAGGAAATTATTAAAGGAATCAATTTGACTATTCCAGAAGGCGAAATTTACGGCTTCTTAGGCGCAAACGGTGCAGGTAAAACTACTATTTTCCGCCATATTTTAGGCATCTACTCTCCTGATGAAGGGGAAATAACATGGCAGGGACGTAAAGTTGATCGCTTTGATGCTAAAGAGGTCGGTTATCTTCCAGAAGAGCGTGGACTATATCCGAAAAGAACGGTGAGACAACAATTAACTTTCTTTGGGAAGCTCCGTAAAATGAAAAAGAAAGAAATTGAAAAAAGTATCCTCTTTTGGATGGATTTTTTTAAGATACAAAAGAACGTAGATCGAAAAATTAGTGAATTGTCAAAAGGGAATCAACAAAAGATTCAATTTATTGCATCGATCATTCATGGACCCAAGCTTGTCATTTTGGATGAACCATTCTCTGGGCTAGACCCGATTAATGCGAATCAACTAAAAGAAGCAATTCTTTTTTTGAAGGAAAATAGTGCTACGATCATTTTCAGCTCTCATCAAATGGCAAACGTAGAAGAAATCTGTGAAAACATTTGTATGATGAAAAAGGGTGAGGTTCTTGTAGAAGGAAATTTAAAAGAAATCAAAGATGAAACGGATAAAAGAAAAGTGATTGTTCAGGCTGATTTTGACAGAGAAATATTAAAACAAGATTTTGAAATAGAATCGTATAAAGAAGAAAATGATGTTATTTCTTTTTATGTAAAAGATGAATGTACTGCGAAGAAAATTCAAAAATTTATTTTTCAATCAGAAAATATTCAGCAATTCAGAATTGAGCCAATTTCGTTAAATGATATTTTTCTAGAAAGAGTGGGTAAGTAAAGTGAAAAATATAGTGACGATTGCTTTAGAAACATACAAACAAAAAGTCGTGTCAAAAGTGTTTGTTATTATACTGTTGGTTTTGATGGTAGGGACATTTTTGGGAATGAATTATGAAGGGATTCTAAAAAAAGAGGAACCAAGCAAAGAAACCATCCTTGTTGTTTCAAATAATCAAGAAACTGTTACTATGCTGAAAGAAGTTGGTAAAGGTACCAATCTGAACTTTGTTGACGGCGGTCAAAAGTTATCAGATGCTGAGAAAGAGCTGAAAGATAGAGCGAGTAAAACCATTTTGAAAATTGAAAAGAGTAGCGCTGGTCTATACGAAGGAAAAATTTATTACGAAGGAGCTCTCCAATATAATGTGTCTGAACAATTACAAAGTCTTGTAACCACTGTAAATCAATCGATTAAATTAAATCAATTAAATATTGATGCGGCGCAACAACAGTTTTTGAATGAAAGCACACGTTTATCCTTAGAATCTTTAGCTGGAAATCAAGATAATTCGGTTCAAACATTAATACTAGTTTATATTGTTGGCTTTATTCTCTACATTGCAGTTATGCTCTTTTCTACAATGGTTGCTCAAGACATTGCGGTGGAAAAGAGTTCAAGAGTTATGGAAATTTTACTCACAACAATTACACCAGTTCAGCATTTAATTGGTAAAATTGTTGGCATTGGGCTAGTTGGGGTAACGCAAGCAGCAGCAATTTTTGGGGCTGCGTATGCATCTTATGGAATTTTTGGAGATAGTACAGGAGTATTTGACTTTTTGAGTGAAGGCAAAAATAGTCAAGCAATCATCTTAGCTGTCATATGTTTCGTTTTAGGTTATTTGCTATATTCTGTTACGGCTGCTATTTTAGGTTCTGTTGTTTCCTCTGTTCAGGAAGTTCAACAGTTGATGTATATTTTGATTATTCCTTTATTTATTGCGATGTTTATGGTAATGATTCTTGCAGCTGGATTAGGAAGTAACCAAGCGACTATCATTTCATCTTATATACCGTATCTATCACCGATAGTCATGTACGCACGTTATATGCTGGGGGATGCATCGTTAAATGCTTTTGCTGTAGCGATGGGAATTAATCTGGTTTTTACTGCGATTTTAGCGTTTCTAGGGAAGAGTGTTTATCAAGGGGGCGTGTTTATTTATAGTGGAGATAAACTTATAAATGTTTTCAAAAAAGCGTTTAAATCTGGGAAATATTATGTTAGATGAGTATAAAAAGTCTTGTCGCAACTCTCATGTATAAAACATTTATTTTGATAAATAAAAAAGTAATTGAAATTGTACACTCAGTATAGCGAGTGTACAATTTTTGTTTATAGCGTAATAGTCGGGCACCGAAATCTACTTTTTCTCAGTTTCACTTGTAAAGAAAGCTTGAATTGTCTTTTATTAGAGTATATACTTTTTTTATTAACTGAAATATAAGGAGGTTTTAATTTGGCGAGGTTTGTTTTTATTCTAAGTAATATCACGGCAGTGGTTCAAGTGTTCTTTAATTATCTAAAGTCAAAAGTAGTAAGGCTTAATAAAAAAATTACTTTACATAGTATTTTCGGATTGATGGTTATTGCAATTTTGAATGGCAAAATAATTTCTGCTATAGGAATGTATGGATTTGCTTGGATTTATTTGAGTATAATAATTTTAGGTTATTTTTTTATCTCTAAAAGCCTTATTAAAGTTTTAGGTATAAATTCTTATATCGTCATTATTTCAGCTATAAGTGGTCAGTTTGTATCCTTTATAAAGGAAAAAATATTTGGCGCAGAATTAATTTTTTCAAGTAATTTAACCATGTTTTTACATAGTACATTTCGGCTAGCACTATCAGTAATTCTGACGATATTAATGATAAAGGGGATAAAAAAACTAGAAAAAAAGTTTTCTATTATCAATGAGTGTCTTCTGCTTTTTAATTTGATAGGAATCGGCACAATGATTATCTACTATACCAGCCTGGTTTTAGGAAAATATTTGGGGAATAACAAGGAAATAATTGTAGTAAATTCCATCTTTCTCACGCTCTATTTAGTCGTTTCATTAATTTCTTTTATTGTGTATCTTAGTTCGCTCAAAAATAAATATGATATTCAACAGAAGGAAACAGAATATTTAGAAAATCAGAGATATATGGAGGCAATGGAGAAACAATTCAAGGAGATTCGGAAGTTTCGGCATGATTATAAAAATATCCTAAATTCATTAGAAGATTTTATTGTAAGTGGAGATTACGAGAGTCTTAATGACTATTATTTCAGTAAAATAAAGAAAGCATCAAAATGCATTGATCAAAATGGGTTCAAGTTAGAAGCGATTGGAAACATTCGAGTAAGAGAAGTTAAAAGTCTCCTTGTGTCTAAGTTGATTTCAACGCAAGAAAAAGGAATGGATGTACAGTTAGAAGTGACTGAACCAATTGAAGAATTAGCCATTGATTCAATTTCTTTGGTTAGAATACTAGGTATTTTTTTAGATAACTCTATAGAAGAAATCGAATTTTTAGGTGAGGGTAAGCTTGTAATCGCTGTATATAAAGATGCCTCTGCTGTACATATTATTATCCAAAATTCATGTAGGAAAAATTTACCAAAATTCCATCTACTTAAGCAACGCGGTTTTTCATTAAAAGGCACTGATAGAGGAATGGGATTGAGTAATGTTCAAGAATTGCTTCAATCCCTAAATAATGTTCAACTAGCTACCTCCATCAGTGATGGATGGTTTACTCAAAAATTGACGATTGAAAACAATAGGAGGTGCGAATAAGGTGATTTCTATTATTATTTGCGAAGATGATTGGCGACAACGACAAATGTTGGAAACCTATGTTAAAAATTACATAATGATGGAAAGTCTTGATATGGAACTGGTTTTTTCAACAGGAAATCCGTTAGAAGTACTTGAATTTGTCAAAAGTCAGTCTAGAATAATTGGGTTATATTTTCTAGATGTTGATTTACAACATGAAATGTCAGGATTAACCTTAGCAGCTAAAATCAGAGACTACGATAATTTAGGTAAAATCGTTTTTGTCACAACACATGGGGAACTGTCCTATCTGACGTTTACGTATAAAGTGGAAGCGCTGGACTATATCATTAAAGACAACAAAGAACATCTACAGCAGAAAATCTGTGAAAATATTCAATTGGCTCATGAACGTATAACTAGTGAACGTGGAGATACAAAAAAATTATTTAAATTTAAGGACGGCGATACCATTCGGTCTGTAGATATGGCAACAATCATTTTTTTTGAATCTTCTTCCGTATCGCATAAAATCGTTTTACATCTTGAAAACGGAGAAATTGAATTTTATGGTTCCTTAAAGGAGATTGAAGAACAGTCTAATGACTTTTATCGTTGTCACAAATCATATTTAATCAACCGCAAGCATATAAGTAAAGTTATAAAAAGCGAACGGATTGTCGAAATGAGTAATGGAGAAAGATGTTTAGTCTCAGTGAGAGCCATGAAAAACCTCTAAAATCAGCAGACAAGATTCAATGAACCAAGTCGAATCTTGTCTTTTTCTGCATTGACAATGCACGACAAACGTTGTAAATTGTACAAATGTTGGTAATTATGAGGAAGGGTCTATAATATCTGACGAACTTCCTTTTAATTAAAGGCTGGATATGATAAAATGTTATGGAAGAAAATAGGGCGAATGTGCTCTTATAAGGAGGCTTTCATCAATGGCTGTAAAAATTCAAACACCCGCAGGTACCATTGAGATTACCAATGATGTGATCGCTACAGTAGTTGGCGGAGCTGCGACAGATATTTACGGAATTGTCGGAATGGCAAGCAAAAATCAAATTAAAGATAACTTAAACGATATTTTACGTCGTGAGAATTACTCACGTGGTGTCGTTGTTCGTCAAGAAGACAACGGAATCGCAGTGGATGTCTACACGATTGTTAGTTATGGTACAAAAATTTCTGAAGTTTCTCGTAACGTCCAAGAAAAAGTAAAATATAATCTTGAAACATTATTAGGTGTCACTGCGAATTCAGTTAACGTTTTTGTTCAAGGAGTTCGTGTATTACCGGATTAGAGGTAGTGTACTGTCAACGATGCAATTGCACAAGGAAGTCGTGTGTTGCCGTTAGCGGTAAATCTGAAGGAGGATTTTTTAGGTGAATGTAACAGAAATCAGCGCAGGTCAGTTCCAGGAAATGGTCCAGGCAGGTGCGACTCGTCTGCACACAAATGCAGAATATGTCAACTCATTAAACGTTTTCCCTGTACCCGATGGTGATACAGGAACAAATATGAACTTATCAATGACCAGTGGTGCAAAGGCTGTGGCCGATTCTCGCTCTGAAAAAGTAGGAGAATTAGCAGGTGCGTTATCCAAAGGGTTATTAATGGGTGCTCGTGGAAATTCTGGGGTTATTTTATCTCAATTATTCCGCGGCTTCTCAAAACAAATTCCTGAGGTTACAACATTAAATGCCAAAGACTTGGCCGCTGCATTTACACATGGTGTAGAAACAGCGTATAAAGCAGTGATGAAACCCGTTGAAGGAACAATCTTAACTGTTTCTCGTGAAGCGGCGCGTTCTGGTGAACGTAAAGCGAAAGAAACAGATGACTGTATCGAAGTTATGACAGCTGTTGTAGCAGGTGCTAAACGTGCCTTAGCGAAAACACCTGATTTATTACCTGTCCTAAAAGAAGTCGGCGTTGTAGATAGTGGGGGTCAAGGACTACTATTTATCTATGAAGGATTTTTAGAAGCGCTTAGTGGTGAATTTTTACCAACTGAAACCTATGAACCAAGTCCTGCCGAAATGGACGAAATGGTTAATGCTGAACATCACCGTGGTGTTAGTGGTCACGTTGCGACAGAAGACATTAAATTTGGCTATTGTACAGAAATTATGGTTCGTATCGGCGAAGGCCCAACCGTGGACAGCGCTTTTGATTATGAAACATTCAGAAACTACTTAAATGAACTAGGCGATTCTCTATTAGTCGTTAACGATGACGAAATTATCAAAGTTCACGTGCACACTGAGCATCCAGGTGAAGTGATGAACTACGGCCAAAAATTTGGTTCGTTAGTAAAAATAAAAGTAGACAATATGCGTTTACAACATGAAACGTTAGTTGAACGCGATGCTCAGCAAGAAGCGTTGACTGAAAAAGTTCGCGTACCGTTTGCTGTGATTGCTATTGCAGCCGGTGAAGGCGTTCAAGAATTATTCCGAAGTTTAGGTGCAAGCTACATTATTAGTGGTGGCCAAACAATGAACCCAAGTACGGAAGATATTTTAAAAGCAGTCAAAGAAGTGAATGCAGAGCAAGTCATTATCTTACCAAATAACAAAAACATCTTTATGGCAGCTGATCAAGCAGCAGAAGTTGCCGATGTACCAGTAGCGGTTGTTCCATCTAAAACCATTTCTCAAGGAATGACAGCAATGTTAGCTTTCAATGATCAACAATCATTAGAAGAAAACAAAGCAAGTATGACGGAAATGTTAGACAGCGTTGTGAGTGGTCAAGTAACCACAGCTGTTCGTGACACAACCATTGATGACGTTGAAATTAAAAAAGATGACTTCTTAGGAATGATTGATGGTAAAATCGTCGTTTCTGAAGCAGATCGTTTTAATGCATCATTAGACACGTTGAACCGCATGATTGATGAAGACACTGAAATCGTGACAATTATTGTCGGCGAAGATGGTTCGGTTGAAGAAGCTGAAAAGCTAATCGCTATTTTAGTTTCTGAAAACGATGAACTAGAAACAGAACTTCATGAAGGTGGACAACCTGTGTATCCATACTTATTCTCAGCAGAATAGGTTTTCGTGATGAAAAAATAAAAACGAATAGGCTGGTTCATTAGTTAGGGCTAATGAACCAGCCTATTTAATGAATGATCCATTTTTTTGCGTATATTAATGAGGAGGGGATTTTATGGACATCACAGATTTAGTCAGCGTATTGCCCGGTGTTGGCCCAAAACGTGCTGAAAATTTACAAGAACTGGGGATTGCTACAATTGAAGACTTATTGACGTATTATCCCTTCCGCTACGATGATATCCAAGAAAAGGATTTAAGCGAGATTCAGGATCAGGAAAAAGTTACGCTAAAAGGGCTAGTGGTTTCGGAAGCAGTCGTTAGTCGGTACGGTTATAAGAAGAGCCGGTTAACGTTTCGAATGATGCAAGAACATGCGGTCATTAATGTTTCCTTCTTCAATCAACCTTTTTTAAAAGACAAAGTAGTTCTTTCCGAAGAAATTGCTGTTTATGGCAAATGGGACGCCAAGAGAAAATCATTAAATGGCATGAAAATCTTAGCTTCTAAAGGAGACAATGAAGATTTCGCCCCCATTTATCATGTGAATAAAAAAGTCCGCCAAAGCACGTTGGTTCAGTTAATCCGCACTGCTTTTGAAGAGTATGGTTCACTGGTTGAAGAGATTTTACCGAATGATTTATTAGAAAAGTACCGATTGATGCCTAGAAAAGAAGCAATGTGGGCGATGCATTTTCCCAGTAATCCAGAAGAAAGCCATCAAGCCAAACGGCGAGTAGTCTTTGAAGAGTTTTTCCTTTTCCAACTTAAAATGCAAGGATTGAAGAAACAAGAAAAAGCGGAAAAAAATGGTTTAGCTGTTCAATATGACGTGGATCGCTTAAAAACGTTCACCCAAGGACTGCCTTTTGAATTGACAGGCGCCCAAAAAAAAGTGACCAATGAAATTTGTCGAGACTTGCGAAGTCCGAAGCATATGCAACGATTGCTTCAAGGTGACGTGGGGAGTGGGAAAACGGTAGTGGCTGCGATTGCGCTATACGCCACCATGACCGCTGGCTTTCAAGGGGCGTTAATGGTTCCGACTGAAATTTTAGCGCAACAGCACATGGAAAGCTTACAGCAGTTGTTTGATCCATTAGAAGTGCGAACGGCCTTATTAACAGGTTCCACCAAAACGAAAGAACGTCGTCTAATCCTCGAAGAACTGGCCAATGGCGAGATTGACATTGTGGTAGGGACCCATGCTTTGATACAACAAGATGTCAGTTTCCATCAATTAGGTTTGGTAATCACCGATGAGCAACATCGTTTTGGTGTGAATCAGAGAAAAATATTAAGAGAAAAAGGCTTAAAACCAGATGTTCTATTTATGACGGCCACGCCGATTCCTCGAACGCTGGCCATTACAGCCTATGGCGAAATGGATGTATCAATCATTGATGAAATGCCAGCTGGACGGATTCCAATCGAAACACGTTGGATTCGGCCGCCGCAGTTAGATACTGTTTTAGAATGGATGGAAAAAGAACTGGCTCGAGGACATCAAGCCTATATTATTTGTCCATTGATTGAAGAATCAGAAGCCTTAGATGTGAAAAACGCAACAGAAATTTTTGAACATATGCAAAGCTTTTATTCCCCAAGATATCAAGTGGGATTACTACATGGTAAAATGAAAAACCAAGAAAAAGATGACATTATGCAGGAGTTCAAAGACAATCAGCTGCAATTATTGGTTTCTACCACCGTTATTGAAGTTGGCGTGAATGTACCAAATGCCACAGTGATGTTAATTATGGATGCGGACCGGTTTGGGTTAGCACAGTTACATCAGTTACGGGGCCGTGTGGGGCGTGGCTCCAGTGCATCTTATTGTATTTTAGTGGCCAATCCGAAAAATGAAATGGGCGTTGAGCGTATGAAAATCATGACAGAAACCACCAATGGTTTTGTCTTGAGTGAGCGTGATTTGGAACTTCGCGGACCTGGGGAAGTGTTCGGTGCACGGCAATCAGGAGTGCCTCAATTTGCGGTAGGAGATATCGTGACGGACTTTAACATTTTAGAAGTTGCGCGCCAAGAAGCAAGTGCCCTATGGCAAGTGAAAGAATGGTGGCAATATCCTGCTTATCAAGGCTTAGCCAATCGAGTGAAACCCCAAGATGAGGCGGCCCAATTTTTCGATTAGAAGAGGTAATTTTTGAAGCCAGAAAGTAAAAGCCAATGCGTATTTCTTTGAAAAAAATATGTTATACTTGTTAGGAAACAAAAAAGTAGGAGGGAATCACTCATGAAAATTGCTGTAGATGCAATGGGTGGAGATAACGCCCCACAAGCAATTGTTGAAGGGGTTATGCTAGCCAAACAAGACTTCCCAGACATTGAATTTCAATTATATGGAAAAGAAGCCGAAATAAAAAAATACATCACCGATGAAAAAAACATTACGATTATTCATACCGATGAAAAAATTGCTAGTGACGATGAGCCAGTTAAAGCAATCCGTCGTAAGAAAACTGCTTCCATGGTTTTAGCAGCGCAAGCAGTTAAAAATGGGGAAGCCGATGCGATTTTTTCTGCAGGCAACACCGGAGCGCTATTAGCAGCGGGTCTGTTCATTGTCGGCCGCATCAAAAATGTGGAACGTCCCGGTTTGATGTCAACTTTACCTGTCATGGGAGAACCAGACAAAGGGTTTGACATGTTAGATTTAGGAGCCAATGCAGACAATAAACCAGAACATTTGGTTCAGTATGCCGTTTTAGGTTCATTCTATGCTGAAAAAGTTCGGAACGTTCAGAATCCTCGTGTCGGTCTATTAAATAACGGGACTGAGGAAACAAAGGGCAGTGAATTAACGAAAAAAGCCTTCGAATTGTTAGCAGCAGATGAAACGATTAATTTTGTCGGAAACGTTGAAGCACGAGAATTATTAAATGGCGTAGCTGACGTGGTGGTGACAGATGGCTTCACAGGGAATGCCGTTTTAAAATCCATCGAAGGCACAGCTATGAACATGATGAGCTTGCTGAAAACAGCGATTCTTTCTGAAGGTGTCAAAGGAAAAATGGGTGCCTTATTATTAAAGAATGCGTTGCGTGGCATGAAAGACGAAATGGACTACTCAAAACATGGGGGAGCGGTTTTATTTGGCTTAAAAGCGCCAGTCATTAAAACGCATGGGGCCACGGGTCCTGATGCCGTCCGCTACACCATTCGTCAAATTCATACAATGTTAGAAACCCAAGTTGTCCCACAATTAGTGGAATATTATGAAGGCAAAGCAGAGTAATTTGCAATTGTCTTGACATCAGTTTGTTACTCAAATGAAAAAAAGATGGACAAATACCCAAATTGTGAGTACAATGTATCTTAGCGTTTTAGTAAAAGAAAGAACCTTTTTTCAAAAGCAGTGGAGGTGAATACAGTTGACTCGTGAAGAAGTACTTCAAAAAGTAGCGAAGATTATCTCAAACCACTTTGATATTGAAGCGGATCAAGTAACAGATCAATTAAACATTAAAGATGATTTGAACGCTGACTCAATTAGCGTAATGGAGTTTGTTTTAGAACTTGAAGATGAATTTGGAACAGAGATTTCAGATGAAGATGCAGAAAAAATTGAAACAGTTGGTGCCGCTGTAGATTATATTGTGAGTAATTCATAAAAAATAATAAGACAAAGTCGATTAACATTCCTGTTAATCGACTTTTTTTGCGTACATAATGGTTATTTTATTAAGCAATAAGGCTATTTTTACACATATTTTTGTAAAAAAAATCATACATGTAAAAAAATAACTGCGAAAAAAGTTATTTTATCTTGCTTTTTATGGAATAATTCTATAAAATTATGAAAAAACAATGAGCTGTAAATTAACATTGATAAAAATTAGAAAGTGCTATCATTAAATATTAGTTAATTTATATAATGTTTTTGAAAGGACGTAAGGGGTGCGTATGGATGCAAGGAAATGAACAATTACTAGAGGTTTCAGGATTAGAAACAGCATTTAGAATCAAAGATGATTATTATAATGCCGTCGATGATGTTTCATTTGAATTGAAGAAAAATGAGATTCTGGCAATCGTCGGAGAATCTGGTTGTGGAAAAAGTACCTTAGCAACAACGATTATGGGCTTACATGATCCCAATCATACCAAAATTACTGGGGAAATTTTATACAACAATTTAAACTTAACTACGTTTAATGAAACATTGTACAACAAAGTCAGAGGAAACGATATTGGGATGATTTTCCAAGATCCGTTGTCTGCACTGAATCCGCTCATGCGAATTGAAGACCAAATTAAAGAAAGTCTCACGTATCATACCAAAATGACCGCACAACAAAAACAAGCACGGGCCATTGAACTGTTAGATCAAGTGGGGATTCCCAACCCAGAGCGTGTCGGGAAACAGTATCCTCATGAATTGTCTGGCGGCATGCGCCAACGGGTGATTATTGCCATTGCAATCGCGTGTAAACCACCGATTTTAATTGCAGATGAACCCACAACGGCCTTAGACGTTACCATTCAGGCACAAATTCTCGATTTGTTAAAAGATTTACAAGAAGAAACAGGGAGCGGCATTATTTTAATTACCCATGACTTAGGTGTAGTTGCGGAAATGGCTGATCGTGTAGCGGTTATGTATGCGGGTCAGTTTGTAGAAGTAGCCACTGCTGAAGAATTGTTTAGTCATCCGAAACATCCATATACACGTTCCTTACTTCAGTCCATTCCCCAAGAGAATTCCGATGAAGAAGAACTTCATGTGATTGAAGGGATTGTTCCTTCGTTAACCAAATTACCTAGAAAAGGTTGTCGGTTTGCCCCACGAATTCCTTGGATTGATGCATCGGAACATGAAGAAAATCCAACATTACATGAAGTTGCACCGAATCATTATGTTCGTTGTACATGTTATAAACATTTTCATTTTAGAGACGGGGAAGGGGAAGCGTAATGACAGAAATTATTCAAATTAAAGATTTAAAAGTTCATTATCCAATTCGCAGCGGCTTCTTCAATCGAATCACTGATCATGTTTTGGCGGTTGATGGTGTGGATTTCATGATTGAACAAGGTAAAACATATGGGTTAGTTGGTGAGTCGGGTTCTGGAAAATCAACGACAGGAAAAGCAATTATTGGTTTAGAAAAAATTACAAATGGTGAAATTATTTATCAAGGACAAGATGTAACCAAGCCGCGAAGTCGAAAAGCGATCGGATACAACAAAGATGTCCAAATGATTTTCCAAGATTCGATGTCAAGTTTAAACCCTAAAAAACGAGTACTAGATATTATCGCCGAACCAATTCGAAATTTTGAACGGTTAAGTGACCAAGAAGAAAAGAAAAAAGTCAAAAGTTTGTTGGATATTGTGGGGATGCCAGAAGATGCGTTGTACAAATATCCTCATGAATTTTCTGGTGGACAACGCCAACGTTTAGGCGTCGCCCGAGCGGTGGCTACCAGCCCCAAATTAATTATTGCAGATGAACCTGTTTCAGCACTGGACTTATCTGTGCAAGCACAGGTATTGAATTTTATGAAAAACATTCAACAGGAATATGGGTTAAGTTACTTATTTATTTCCCATGATTTGGGCGTAGTTAAACATATGTGTGACAACATTGCCATTATGTACAAAGGCCGTTTTGTAGAAATCGGTACACGCCAAGATATTTACACTAATCCACAACACATTTATACCAAACGCTTACTTTCAGCAATTCCTAAAATTGACGTAGCGAACCGAGAAGCTCACAAAGAAGAACGAAGAAGAGTTGAGCAAGAGTATCGGGAAAATCATAAAGACTATTATGATGAAAATGGGCGGGTTTATAACTTACATGCGATTAGTCCAACCCACCAAGTAGCGTTAAAAAATGGAGGTGCTGAATAATGTGGAAAACAATTTTACGCCGTTTGTTATTGATGATTCCGCAAGTGATTATTTTAAGTGTCTTGATTTTCCTGTTGGCTAAAATGATGCCAGGTGATCCGTTTACAGGATTGATTAATCCGAACCAAGACCCGAAAGTGATTGAAGCCATGCGCGAAGCTGCCGGGTTAAATGATCCTTGGTACGAACAATATTTCCGTTGGATTGGCAATGCCTTACATGGAGATTTTGGTCATAGTTTTATCTTTAAATTACCTGTGTCCACGCTCATTGCTGGTCGGGTGGGGAATACGATTGCATTGGCCGCTGTATCAGTCATAATCACTTATTTAATCGCCATTCCTTTCGGTTTAATTGCTGGCCGTTACCAAAATTCATGGTTTGACAAAATGGTGGTTATCTATAACTTCTTCAGTTTTGCCGTGCCATTATTCATCTTTGCCTTGATTATGCTCTTTATTTTTGGGTATCGCTTAGACTGGTTCCCAACGAGTGGAACCGTGACTGTTGGTTTGGCTGAGGGAACGTGGCCGTATTATTTAGATAAACTGAAGCATTTAATTTTACCAGGGGTCACTCAAGCGTTGCTAGGGACAGCGGTCACTATTCAATATTTGCGCAGTGAAGTGATTGATGTTAAAAACATGGACTTTGTTCGTACTGCTCGTTCAAAAGGAGTGCCAACGAATAAAATTTTTAATCGACACATTTTTAGAAATGCAGCATTACCAATTGCCTCTCAATTAGGTTATGAAATTACTGCTTTGATTGCCGGATCAGTCGTTATTGAAAAGATTTTTGCTTTCCCAGGAATTGGAAAATTATTTATTGATAGTATCATTCAACGTGACTATTCCGTTATTACCGCTCTCGTGTTGATTTTGGGATTGGCAACCCTTATCGGAACCTTAATTTCTGATATTGTAATGAGTATTGTTGATCCAAGAATTCGAATTCAGTAGAAAAAACACGAAGAAAGGGTGATAAAAATGGAATTGACAGAAGAAAAAAGAGAAGAAGTCTTACAAGAAAGTATTCCACCAATGGGCTTTCGGATGATTGCGCGAGAATTCGTCAAAGAAAAAATGGCGATGTTTTCTTTAATCCTTTTGGTCATTATCTTATTAGCCGTTTTTATCGGTTCGTTAGTGTTAGACCAAAGTGCCGTTATGCATGTAAGTATTTTAGATAAGTATGCGGAACCAGGCACCGTTACAATGAATGGCACCAAGTTCATTTTAGGTGCCGATGAAGGTGGTCGTGATGTTTTAGGACAATTGATTATCGGGGCTAGGAACTCGATTTTAATCGGTTTTGCCATTACGATTATTACGTCTATTATCGGGGTCGGTTTAGGGATTATTTCCGGTTATTATGGAGGCATGATTGATAATATTTTGATGCGTATTGTGGATTTTATTATGATTTTGCCAATTATGTTAATTATTATTGTGTTCGTTTCCGTGATTCCTAAATATAGTATCTGGTCCTTTATTTGGATTATGTGTGCGTTTTATTGGGTTGGAAAAGCGCGGTTGTTCCGCAGTAAAACGTTATCTGAAGGGCGCCGAGATTACGTTAGTGCCTCTAAGACAATGGGAACAAGCGATTTTAAAATTATGTTTCGAGAAATTATGCCGAATTTAAGTTCATTAATTATTACGAACTTAACGATTAATTTCGCGGCCAATATCGGGATCGAAACAACGTTAACTTTCTTAGGCTTCGGGTTACCACAAAGTGTCCCAAGTTTAGGAACCTTAATTGGCTACGCCAGCAGTGGGGATGTATTAGTCAATAAACAATGGGTTTGGTTACCTGCATCAATTCTAATTTTAGTCTTGATGTTAAGTATAAACTATGTTGGACAAGCATTTAAGCGCTCAGCAGATGCACGACAACGATTAGGCTAATTAGCCAAAAAATGAGGGAGGAAAAGAGATGAACAAGAAACGGATTTTAGGTGCAATCACGTTAGCTTCTGTGTTAGTATTCGGGTTAGCTGCATGTGGTGGCGGCAATAAAGGCGGGGGCAATAAAGCAACGGAAACAGAAGACATTTCAAAAATGCCAATCGCTGTTAAAAATGATAAAAAAGCAATTGATGGCGGGACATTAGATGTCGCTGTAGTTATGGATACACAATTCCAAGGACTTTTCCAGCAAGAATTTTATCAAGACAACTATGATGCACAATACATGCTTCCAACAGTACAGCCATTATTTAACAATGATGCAGACTTTAAGATTGTCGATGGGGGTCCTGCGGATCTGAAATTAGATGAAGATGCCAATACAGCAACCATTAAATTACGTGACAATTTGAAATGGTCTGACGGTAAAGATGTGACGGCAGATGACGTGATTTTCTCTTATGAAGTCATTGGTCATAAAGACTATACAGGGATTCGTTATGATGATAACTTTACGAATATTGTTGGCATGGAAGACTACCATGCTGGTAAATCGCCAACCATTTCTGGCATAGAAAAAGTCAATGATAAAGAAGTTAAAATCACTTATAAAGAAGTTCACCCAGGAATGCAACAATTAGGTGGCGGTGTTTGGGGTTCAGTTTTACCAAAACATGCCTTTGAAGGAATTGCTGTTAAAGACATGGAATCAAGCGATGCAGTTCGTAAAAAACCTGTGACTATTGGACCATACTACATGAGTAATATTGTGACAGGTGAATCTGTTGAATACCTACCAAATGAGTATTACTACGGTGGCAAACCTAAATTAGATAAATTAGTGTTCAAATCTGTTCCTTCTGCGAGCATTGTAGAAGCGATGAAAGCGAAACAATACGATATTGCATTATCAATGCCAACAGATACGTATCCAACATACAAAGATACTGAAGGGTATCAAATCTTAGGACGTCCCGAACAAGCCTACACGTATATTGGCTTTAAAATGGGTACGTTTGACAAAGAAACCAATACAGTGAAATACAATCCAAAAGCTAAAATGGCAGATAAAAGCTTACGTCAAGCCATGGGCTATGCAATTGACAATGATGCAGTCGGCCAAAAATTCTACAACGGCTTACGAACAGGGGCAACAACGTTAATTCCACCAGTCTTCAAGAGCTTGCATGATAGCGAAGCGAAAGGCTATACGCTTGATTTAGACAAAGCGAAAAAATTATTAGACGATGCTGGTTATAAAGACGTAGACGGCGATGGCATTCGCGAAGACAAAGAAGGCAAACCACTAGAAATCAAGTTTGCTTCAATGTCAGGCGGCGAAACTGCACAACCACTTGCTGATTACTATGTCCAACAATGGAAAGAAATTGGCTTAAACGTAACGTATACAACAGGACGCTTAATTGATTTCCAAGCATTCTATGATAAATTGAAAAATGATGACCCAGAAGTAGATATCTATCAAGGCGCGTGGGGCACAGGTTCAGATCCTTCACCAACCGGCTTATATGGTCCAAACTCAGCCTTTAACTATACACGTTTTGAGTCAGAAGAAAATACTAAATTACTTGATGCGATTGATTCAAAAGCATCATTTGATGAAGAAAAACGTAAAAAAGCCTTCTACGATTGGCAAGAGTATGCCATTGATGAAGCGTTTGTAATCCCAACGCTTTACAGAAATGAAGTCTTGCCAGTCAACGACCGTGTAGTTGACTTTACTTGGGCAGTTGATACGAAAGATAATCCATGGGCAACGGTGGGTGTCACTGCGGAAAAACGTTAAACAACGTTCCGCTGATTTAATAGAGATAGAACGAGGTCGGGACAGAAGTGTTTAACTCCGAGAAATAAGGAGGAGTTGCTTCTGTTCCCGCCGTTTATCAGTTTTTGAGCGTGGCGCAAAAATCCAAAGTGATTTTTGTCCCACGCTCTTTCTATCTCTTACGTAAACAAACGCTTTCATCTCAGTCATAGCTCTATTTATTTATTTTTTTCTAAAAAATAATGAGAACACAGTGAATAACAGGCTTTTTCTGAATAGAACCATTTAAAAAAAGTGAAAAAAAAAGTATAATGAAACAAGGTGTAAATAAATGTAAAGGAATGTGGAGAATGGACAATCAGTTAACAACAGAGTTAAAAGAACGTTACGGCATTGTTTTCCATGATGTCAATCTATTAGAGCAAGCTTTTACTCATTCATCCTATGTGAATGAGCATCGCTATTTAAAATTATCCGATAATGAACGTCTTGAATTTTTAGGAGATGCAGTTTTAGAATTAATTGTTTCACAATATTTGTATTTAAAATTCCCAGAACTTCCAGAAGGAAAATTAACGAAGATGCGCGCAGCCATCGTTCGGGAAGATAGTTTAGCCAAATTTGCGAAAGAATGTCACTTCGACAACTACATTTTATTAGGTAAAGGAGAAGAAGCATCGGGCGGACGAACACGTGCATCATTATTATGTGACTTATTTGAAGCCTTTTTAGGTGCCCTCTACTTAGACCAAAAAGTTGGCGCAGCCAAGAAATTTATTGAAGACGTTATTTTTCCGAAAATTGATGCCGGTGCTTTTTCACATGAGCTGGATCACAAAACACAATTACAAGAAGTTTTACAACGCAAAGGCGATGTTTCAATTGAATATCGCTTAATTAAAGAAGAAGGCCCTGCTCATGACCGCACCTTTTTCACTGAAGTTTACATGAATGGTGAACTCATTGGGTTAGGCCAAGGAAAATCGAAGAAGTTAGCTGAACAGGATGCCGCTGAGCGGGCACTGAAAAGTATTCCTCAGTAAGGCTGGAAGGAGCAATATTCGTGTATTTAAAACGAATTGAAATTACAGGATTTAAATCATTTGCAGATAAAACCATTATTGAATTTGAAGATGATGTGACAGCAGTGGTTGGTCCGAATGGAAGTGGGAAAAGTAATATCACGGAAGCCGTTCGCTGGGTATTAGGTGAACAATCTGCGAAAAACCTTCGCGGTGGCAAAATGAACGACATTATCTTTGCCGGTTCGGAAGGTCGTAAGCCGCTAAATATTGCGGAAGTTACCGTGACGTTAGACAACAACGACCATTATTTAGCATTGGATTATAGTGAGATTAGTGTCACCCGTCGTTTAAAACGAACGGGCGAAAGTGACTTTTTTATTAATAAACAAGCGTGCCGTTTAAAAGACATTCAAGATTTATTTATGGATTCAGGGTTAGGCAAAGAATCTTTTTCAATTATTTCACAAGGGAAAGTTGAAGCGATTTTTAATAGTAAACCTGAAGACCGTCGAGGGATTTTTGAAGAAGCAGCGGGCGTTTTAAAATACAAACAACGAAAGAAAAAGGCTGAACAAAAGCTTTTTGAAACCGAGGACAACTTAAGCCGTGTCCAAGATATCATTTACGAGTTGGAAGACCAATTAGTTCCTCTAGCCGCCCAAGCAGATGCGGCTAAAAAGTATTTAGCTTTGAAAGAAGAACTTACCGAAATTGATGTCAATTTAACTGTGACCGAAATTCAAGAAGCAAAAGCTATTTGGGAAACGAAAACGCAAGAATTAACAGCCATTGAAGAAAAGTTAGCTGGCGCAAGTAAGCAAGTCCATGACTTAGAAGGCAAATTGGTACGTTTACGAAGCAAGCGCAATCGTTTAGATGAACAAATTGAAACGGAACAACAACAATTATTACAAGTGACAGAAGCGTTGAAACAAGCAGAAGGACAAAAAAATGTTTTAATTGAACGTTCCAAACACACCTCCCAAACGGCAAGCGAATACGAAGAGACATTGGCAGAAACGGCCGAAAAAATTGTTCGTTATCGAGAAGAATTGCAGACGCTGGAAACAGCAATCGCAGAAAAAACGGCACAACGTCAGACGTTAAAAGAAGCATTGGCTTTGGCAACGAAAGATGTGGAAAAATATAGTAAGTCTTCTAAAGAATTAATGGAAGAATTGCGCAGTCAGTATGTGGAAGTCATGCAAGAACAAGCCAATACAGCCAATGACTTAAAATATTTAGAACGACAATATCAACAAGAAACAGCTAAAAATCAACAATCGCTAGCAAAACACGAAGCGCTAGAAGAACAGATGGTTGAAGCTCTTGCAATGAAAGAAACGCTAGAAAAAGAGCAAAAAGTCGCAAAACAAGGCTTACAAGAACAGCTGGAAGAATACACTGCGTTGAAAGCAACGCTTGAAGCCAAACGTGAACGATTAGCACAGCGTCAAAACGATATGTACCAAGCGATGAATCAAGTGCAACAAGCGAAGGCACGCCAAAAAAGTTTGCAAGAAATTCAAGAAAATTACGCTGGCTTCTATCAAGGCGTGAAAGCTGTATTGCGTCACAAAAACCAATTAACTGGGATTGTTGGCGCAGTGGCTGAGTTAATTGAAGTGCCTAAAGAATATACGTTGGCGATTGAAACGGCCTTAGGTGGTGCGGCGCAACATATTGTTGTGGAAAATGAGAAAGATGGTCGAGCAGGCATCACCTTCTTAAAACAACAACACAGTGGCCGAGCAACCTTTTTACCATTGACCACCATTAAGCCACGCTCTGTATCGGCGATGGTTCAGAATCGTTTGGCTGGTGCACCGGGCTTCGTGGGGATTGCCAGTGAATTAGTTCGTTATCCAGAACAAGTACAAACCGTTATTCAAAATCTCTTAGGCGTCACGATTTTAGCGGCAGATTTAACGAGTGCCAACCAGTTAGCAAAATTAGTCAATTACCAATATCGCGTTGTCTCATTGGAAGGCGATGTGATGAATCCTGGCGGTTCGATGACTGGGGGAGCCAATAAACGTGGCAACCAAGGAAGCCTATTTTCACAAGCGCAAGAACTTCAAACAATTACTGAACAAATGACTCAATTAGAAACACAACTAAGAAGTGTAGAACAAGAAGTCCAAGCGCTCTCGCAAGAAGTGAAAACAGCCACGGAACGTGCAGAAATGTTGCGCTCTGCTGGTGAACAAAATCGCTTAAAACAACAAGAAATTGACAATAAATTAGCCAATCAAACAGAAACGATTACTCGTTTAACAAAAGAAAAACGCTTGTTTGAATATGAATCACGGGAATTGCATCAATTCTTAACTGAATATCAAACGAAAAAAGCTACATTGACAGAGCAACAAGCAAGCTTAACGGCAACGAAAGAACGTTTAGATGCTGAAATGAAACAGGTGGAACAAGAAGCTAGCCAAATGGAAACCTTTAAAGCCCAAGCGCAAGAACGCTTGACGACAGTTCAAGCAGAACAAGCAGTAGCGGCGGAACAATGTGCCCATTTTGCTCGTCAAAAGCAAGACAAACAAGAACAATTGGACGAATTGTTGATTCGAGAAACGGCCATCCGTCAACAGCTACAACAATTAAGTAGCCATTCTAGCGATCACCAGTTAACCGAAGAAGGCTTAGCGGCACAAGTCGCGCAATTAGCGGAGAAACAAACAGCGTTGCAAACGTCTTTACAAACGGCACGCAGTCAACGACAAGCGTTGCAAGAAGAAGTAGACGAGTTAGATACAAAATTAGCGGAAGAAAACAAACGCCAACAACAGTATTTAGCAGATAAAACACAAATCGAAGTCCTAAAAAATCGTGCAGAAATGCAATTAGATAGCTCGTTAAGTTACTTACAGGAAGAATACAGCTTAACCTTTGAAGCTGCCTATGAAGCGTATTTCCCAATCGATGATTTAGCGCAAGCGCAGCAAACAGTGAAACGCCTAAAACAAGAAATTGAGCGGTTAGGACCTGTTAACTTAAGTGCCATCGAGCAATTTGAACAAGTCGATGAACGCCATCAATTTTTAGTCAGTCAACGTGATGATTTATTAAATGCGAAAGAACAATTATTCGAAACCATGGATGAAATGGACCAAGAAGTGAAAGAACGGTTTAAAGAAGTCTTTGAAGCAATTCGTGGCCAGTTCAAAGTGGTATTTCCTAATATGTTTGGTGGCGGACGGGCAGAACTGGTGCTAACCAACCCAGAGGATCTCTTGAATACAGGGATTGAGATTGAGGCGCAACCACCAGGGAAAAAATTACAACATTTAAGCTTGTTGTCTGGAGGCGAACGGGCATTAACGGCGATTGCGTTACTCTTTTCAATTATTCGTGTTCGACCAGTTCCGTTCTGTATTTTAGATGAAGTAGAAGCAGCTTTAGATGAAGCCAACGTTGCTCGTTTTGGCCATTATTTAAGCGAATTTGAAGATGGTACACAGTTTATCGTGGTGACGCATCGTAAAGGGACAATGGAAGCCGCAGATGTTTTATATGGCGTGACTATGCAAGAATCTGGGGTTTCAAAAATCGTTTCAGTTCGCTTGGAAGAGGTCAAAGAAGGTGGCGCAATTGAAAAAAGCAATTAGCCAGAAGCAAGGAGGAGCGAACGTTTGATAAAATTAGTTGCTATTGATTTAGATGGAACATTATTAAATAGCCAAAAAGAGATTTCTTTACGGAATAAACAAGCACTGATGGCTGCGAAACAAGCAGGCGTGAAAGTTGTTATCTGCACAGGTCGACCTTTGGCAGCTATTGGTCCTTACTTAGAAGAATTAGGTTTACAAGAGGAAGGCGATTATAGCATTACTTTTAACGGCGGATTGGTTCAAAAAAATGATACAGGGGCCATTATTGAGAAAACATTGATGCCCTTGGAAGCGATTCATGAGCTGTACCAATTAGCAACCACACTCAACATGCCGTTTGATGTCTTATCCGATGAGGTCGTGATGCAATTGCCTTCTGCACCTAATTATCCTTCAATTTATAGTTCTCTAAACAAATTATTAACCTTTGAGTCCTACAAATTAGAAGAGTTAACCCCGAATCGAATTTATAATAAAGTTGTTGTTGCGATTGATGAAGCGTATTTAAATGAACGCATCAAGGAAATTCCAGCCTCTTTTTATGAGCGTTTTGAAATTATTAAAACGCGAAATAACTTATTAGAATTTATGCCAAAAGGGATTACGAAAGCCTATGGTATTTCCTTGTTAGCCAAAGATTTAGGAATCCGTGCAGAAGAAATCATGACCTTAGGGGACGAAGAAAATGATTTACCGATGATTGAATACGCTGGCTTAGGTGTCGCCATGGCAAATGCGATTCCATTAGTTAAAGAAGCCGCAGATGTCGTTACAGACACGAATGACCAAGATGGCGTTGCCAAAGCGGTCGAAAAATATATTTTAACGCCGTTGGAAGGAGGCCAATAAGAATGGGATTTTTTGATAAAATTAAAAAAGCTTTTTCCGCTGAAAAAAAGGAAGAAGAAAAACAAGAGATTGTTGAAGAAACAGTAGACGAAACACCTAGTGATGAATCAGCGCCTGCTGAATCAAAAGAAACCGCAGCAGAAGAGGCGCAAACAACGCCAGAAACGGCAGCGGAAGAAGTCGCAGAAACAGCCGATTTAACAGATAACGCTGAAATGGAAAAATTAGCTGGCGTAGAAGAAGCATTAGAAGAAGAGCCAGAAGAAATCCTGACAGAGGAAACACAAGAAGTTGTTGTGGAAGCGCCTGAGGAAGAAAGTAGTGTCGTAACTCCGTTGGCAGAACCAACAGACACGCAGGTTTCAGAAGAAATTGAAGAGTCGAAAGAAGAACAAGTCCAAGAAAAATATGAAAAAGGTTTGGAAAAAACACGTAAGACATTTGGTCAACGGTTGAACGAATTGTTTGCTAATTTCCGGAGCGTTGATGAAGATTTCTTTGAAGAATTAGAAGAAACGTTAATTGGTGCAGACGTAGGCTTTGATACATCCTTAAAAATTACAGAAGCCTTGCGACAAGAAGTGAAACTGCGAAATGTGAAAAAACCAGCTCAAGTTCAAAATACCATCATTGAAAAAATGGTTGATTTGTATGAAGAAGCAGGAATTAATGAAAATAATGCGATTAACTTACAGCCAAATGGCTTAACCGTGATTTTATTTGTTGGTGTTAATGGAGTTGGTAAAACAACCAGCATTGGTAAATTAGCCCATCAATACAAGTTGGAAGGAAAGAAAGTTTTAATGGCCCCTGCCGATACGTTCCGAGCGGGCGCCATCGATCAATTAGTTGTTTGGGGTGAACGGGCTAGCGTTGAAGTTGTGCGTGGGAATGCTGGCGGCGACCCAGCAGCGGTCGTTTTCGATGCAGTGGAACGTGCCAAAGCAGAGCAGGCCGATGTTTTGCTAGTGGATACAGCAGGTCGGTTACAAAATAAAGTCAACTTAATGAAAGAATTAGAAAAAATCAAACGAGTCATCCAACGAGAAATTCCAGATGCGCCTCACGAAGTTCTCTTAGTCGTGGACGCAACTACTGGGCAAAATGCGATGACACAAGCCAAACAGTTCAAAGAAACAACCGATGTCACTGGCTTAGTTTTAACCAAACTAGACGGAACAGCCAAAGGTGGTATTGTCATTGCTATTCGGAATGAATTACACTTGCCAGTGAAATTAGTTGGTCTAGGTGAAGGCATTAACGATTTAGAACCATTCAATGCCAACGATTTCGCAATGGGCTTATTTAAAGGCTTATTAAAAGATGTTTAGTTGTAGAAAATAACAGGTTTGGGAAGAACGTGGGACAGGAGCCTGGGACAAAAATCACTTTGGATTTTTGTCCCAGGCTCAAAACCTGATAAACGGCGGGAACAGAACCAACTCCTTCGGAAATAAGCCGAAATTCTCCAAAAATTAAAGAGCAATTTTCGGAAATTTCTTCTTATTTCTCGGAGCTAAACGGTTCTGTCCCGACCTCCTGTCCCGCCGTTTATTTTAGGATTGGGACGGATGTTCTAAGTTCTTCCTAAATTGTTTCTGAAAAAAATGAAGGAGTGAGGGAGAAGATGACAGAACAAATGTGGATTGAGAAGTTAGGATTAGAAGCACATCCTGAGGGCGGTTATTTTAAACAAACCAATAAAAGTGAACAATTGATTCCGACCAAACGAGGCGAACGGGCGTTGCATACAGCGATTTTGTTTCTATTAAACACAGAAAGTCCGTCACATTTTCATCGTTTAAAAGCGGATGAATTATGGTTTTTTCACGATGGTCAGCCGTTAACCGTTCACTGTATTTTTCCTGATGGAACGTATCAAGCTGTTCAGTTAGGGAAAGACTTAGTTCAAGGACAACAGCTTTCGTTCTCAGTTCCTGCCGGCACAATCTTTGGCTCTACAGTAGCGACAGGATTTGCGTTAGTCAGTTGTGTAGTTACACCAGGCTTTGAGTTTGAAGACTTCGAGTTATTTACTCAAGCGGAATTGTTAAACGATTATCCACAACATAGTGAAATCATTCAGCACTTGGCTTATCGAGAATTACCTTAAGAAAACGTTTTAGTAACATTTCTTTTATGAATATGCTAGTATAAATCAAACAAGCTTGTTGATTTTGTCGCAACGCACAGTTAGCTGTCGTAGATGATTAAAAGAAAGGGATGAATCACATGGGCACAATGGTTTTTGTTAACTTCCCAGTAGCGGATGTCCAACGTTCTACAGCCTTTTATGAAAAACTTGGATTCAAAAAGAACGAGGAATTTTCAACAGAGGAAGCTAGTTCGATGATGTGGGATGATCAATTTTGGATTATGTTGTTGAACCATGACTTTTATGGAAAATTTATCCAAGAAAAGCAAATTATTGATGCGCAAACAACCAGTGGAGCATTAATTTCCTTTAGTTTAGAGAGTGCCGAAGCCGTAAAACAGTTTGGCGAAACCGCCAAAGCTAACGGAGGCAACTGTTACCGAGTTGATATGGGAATACCAGAAGAGCAAATGTATGGCTTAGAGGTGCAAGATTTGGATGGCAATAGCTTAGAACCTGTCTGGATGAAGATGTAAAAAGAGCCGCAAAATCTCTACAGATTTTGCGGCTCTTTTCCTACAAAAAACTATTGTAAATTATTGGCATTAGTAGCTTCAACACCATAAGAATCAGCTACTTTTTTCAAGCTAAATCCTTTTCCGTAGACTTCACTCGCACTCATTGAAATCAAAAAAGCTTCTTCATCAATCTCAAGAATGGCTTCTTTTAAGCGGGGAAAATCTTTTTCACGAATGACAGTCATTAAGAGCATGCCTTTCGCGCTTCGATAACCGCCTTCGATTGGCACCAAGGTCACACCTTTATCTAGTTCACGTAATAAGCGTTCTTGAATAGCGACATATTTTGGTGAAATAATCATCACATTCTTCGAGCGAACCAGACCAACTTGAATCATGTCAACGACACGACCAATTGTAAATAAACAAATTAAAGAGAATAGCACAATATCTGCATTAAAAGCATACATTGCTGATAAAATAACTAAACCATCGACGAATAAAATAGCAATACCTAAGGAAACTTTGAAGTATTTATTGACAATTTGTGAAATGATTGCTGTGCCACCAGTTGAGGCATTGCCACGGAAAACCAAGCCTAGGCCAGCACCTGTAATAATACCGCCAAATAATGCTGCTAGAAAAATATTATGTGTTAAAACAGGCATCCCTGAAGTAATTCCTACAAAAAATGGATAAATAAGACTGCCATAAATGGTTTTGACACCGACCTCTTTCCCAAGAAGTAGGAAACAAAGCACTAAAAGAGGAATATTGATGGCGTAAAGAACAATGGCGGGACTAATCCCGAAAACATAATTAATAACAATACTAATGCCATTGGCTCCGCCTGCGACAAGTTTATTTGGCAATAATACCGCATTGATTGAAATGGCCAAAATGAATGCACCGACTGTTACATAGGCGGTGTCTTTTAAACGTTGGGCTGTAAAAAATTTGTTCATAAAATACCTCCAATTATTTATTAGTTTAGTGAATGATGACATAAAAAAAGACAGAACATGAGAGACAAGCCTAATCGACTTATGTCCCACACTCTAAATCTTCAACTAATCAACTGAACACTTTTTCCTTATACTAACATGAAATACGACAAGAAAACATAGTGAACAAACAATTTTTTGGAAAAGAGGTCGGGACAGAACCGTTTAGCTCCGAGAACCAAGTAGGTACTGATTAACATCTATTTGCTTTGCAAATAGTGTTTCTCAGCAATAAGAAGGAATTTCCGAAAATTGTCATAAAACACAACGAGGTACGAGTTGATGTTGCATGATACCTACCCGGTGCTCTTTAATTTTTGGAGACCAAGTAGGTATTGTTCATCATCGAATCACTACGTTCTTCGTGATTCTCAACACTTGGAAGGATTAAGATACGCCGAACACTTGTGTGAGAAAGTCAATTTCGGCTTATTTCCGAAGGAGTTGGTTCTGTTCCCGCCGTTTATCAGATTTTGAGCCCGGAACAAAAATCCAAAGTGATTTTTGTCACAGGCTCAAAAAAGTCAAAAAGCGGCCAGCCCAAATAGCTTCATGATGTTGGATAATTTGTGCCGCGGTTAAATGTCCATTATCCAAGGTGGAAGTGGTTTTCGGTGTCATCAAACACGTATAGCCTAAACCATGAGCCATCCGAATTGTAGTGTCCACACAAAACTCGGTTTGGACACCAGCGATTTCTAACGTTTGAATGTCGTGTTCCGTCAATAAATCATTTAAATTTGTTTGGTAAAAGGCATTCGCATGCGTTTTGCGGATGAAAAAATCTGTGGGCTGTGCATCCAGCTTTTCAAAAAGTTGCCAAGAGTCTGAGCCAAAAGGTAATTCGATTTCTTCATGTTGAACAAAAATAATGGGCGCATGGTGTTGGCGGTAGACAGCAATACGCTGATTGACTTTATCCAACACTGCTGGTAGACGGTACAATTGCTGCGTCGGACTTTCGATGCCTTTTTGAAAGTCAATTAAAAGTAATGCACGATTTTTCATGAGCAATCCCCATTTTCTATAAACTAGTTGTTTTCAGTCTAACGGAAAAAGGCGCTCTCTAAAAGTGTCTCGAAAATTCCCAAGTGAACGTTCAAAAAAACAGCATATTTACTCATTTTCCTATATAATAGTAAGAGAAACAGATAGTTTGTAGAAAGAAAGGCGACAAGATGAATTATAGAGAATTAATGCAAAAGAAAAATGTTCGTCCTTACGTATTGATGGCTCGTTTTGGTTTAGAAAAAGAAAACCAACGTAGTACACGAGAAGGGCTTTTAGCGACAACTGATCATCCCACGGTTTTTGGTAACCGTTCTTATCATCCATATATTCAAACAGATTTTAGTGAAACACAATTAGAACTAATCACGCCTGTAGCAAATAGCGGCACAGAAATGCTTCGTTTTTTAGATGCCATTCACGATGTGGCTCGTCGTTCGATTCCAGAAGATGAAATGCTGTGGCCATTAAGTATGCCGCCACAATTACCAACAAAAGATGAAGAGATTAAAATCGCTAAATTAGATCAATATGATGCGGTGTTATATCGTCGTTATTTGGCAAAAGAGTATGGCAAACGAAAACAAATGGTCAGCGGAATTCATTTTAATTTTGAATATGACCAAGCCCTGATTCAGCAATTATATGATGAACAATCCGAAGTGACAGATTGCAAACAATTTAAAACGAAAGTATACATGAAAGTTGCCCGTAACTTTTTACGTTATCGTTGGTTAATTACGTATCTTTTTGGGGCTTCGCCAGTTAGTGAAGACGGCTACTTTAGGGTCTATGACGACCAACCGCAAGAACCTATTCGCAGTATTCGGAATAGTACGTATGGCTACAGAAATCATGACAATGTGAAAGTATCGTATGCCTCATTGGAACGCTATTTAGAAGATATTCATCGCATGGTGGAAAATGGTTTACTTTCTGAAGAAAAAGAATTTTATGCGCCTGTGCGCTTACGTGGCGGGAAACAAATGTCTGATCTGCCTAAAACAGGTATTCGCTATATCGAGTTGCGTAATTTAGACTTAAATCCTTTTTCACGTTTAGGCATTGTGGAAGATACCGTGGATTTCTTACATTATTTCATGTTGTATTTATTGTGGACAGATGAAAAAGAAGAAGCGGATGAATGGGTAAAAACTGGCGATATTTTTAATGAACAAGTGGCTCTTGGTCATCCTCATGAAACGATTAAGTTAATTGCAGAAGGCGATCGGATTTTTTCAGAAATGATTGATATGTTAGATGCTCTAGGCATTCGTAAAGGCAAAGAAGTTGTCGGTAAGTATTATCAACAACTGCGGAATCCACAAGACACCGTTTCTGGCAAAATGTGGACGATTATTCAAGAAAACTCCAACAGTGAACTGGGAAATATTTTTGGAAACCAATATCAAAGTATGGCCTTTGAACGCCCTTATCAATTAGCTGGTTTCCGTGAGATGGAATTATCCACACAAATTTTCTTATTTGATGCGATTCAAAAAGGTTTGGAAATCGAAATTTTAGATGAACAAGAGCAATTTTTGAAACTGCAACATGGCGAGCACATTGAATACGTCAAAAATGCCAACATGACTAGCAAAGATAACTACGTGGTACCATTGATTATGGAAAACAAAACCGTGACAAAGAAAATTTTGTCTGCAGCAGGGTTCCATGTGCCTGGCGGTGAAGAATTTTCATCTTTTATTGAGGCACAAGAAGCACATTTACGCTATGCCAATAAAGCGTTTGTCGTGAAACCAAAATCAACGAATTACGGTTTAGGAATTACGATTTTTAAAGAAGGAGCTTCGTTGGAAGACTTTACGGAAGCGTTACGGATTGCTTTTAAAGAGGACACAGCGGTTTTAATTGAAGAGTTTTTACCTGGAACAGAATATCGGTTCTTTGTGTTAGATAATGATGTAAAAGCCATCATGTTGCGCGTGCCAGCCAATGTTACCGGAGATGGCAAACACACTGTAGAAGAATTGGTAGCCGCTAAAAATAGTGATCCATTGCGGGGGACCAATCACCGTGCACCACTAGAATTAATCCAGTTAAATGATTTAGAAAAACTAATGTTGAAAGAACAAGGTTTAACTATCTATTCTGTGCCAGAAAAAGAGCAAATCGTGTACTTGCGAGAAAATTCTAATGTTAGCACGGGCGGGGATTCGATTGATATGACTGATGTCATTGATGATAGTTATAAACAAATCGCCATTGAGGCCGTAGCTGCTTTAGGAGCCAAAATTTGCGGTATTGATTTAATCATTCCTGACAAAGACGTAAAAGGCACACGTGATAGCTTAACGTACGGGATTATCGAAGCGAACTTTAATCCAGCCATGCACATGCATGTGTATCCATACGCTGGACAGGGTAGACGCTTGACAATGGACGTTTTAAAACTTTTATACCCAGAAGTGGTTCAATAAAAAAAGAATACCGCCAAAAAATTCATGATAGATTTTTTGGCGGTATTCTTTATAAAAACGTTTTCTTGGTGAACCCAATAGGTTATACTAAAACTATTACCAATGAAAGTTGTATGACGGTGGCTCTGAGTTAGAGAGGCAGGTGATGCCTATGTGTATCCGATGCACTTTAACGAAAGGAGCATTTTTTTGTCAATCGAAGCGGCATTGGAATTGATGATTAGTTTTGCAGCGTTTGTTGCACTACTGATTTTCGGTATCCTTGAAGCAACGAAAAACGATAAAAAATAACCGTTCATAAGCTTAGACGGCTGAACGGTTAAAGAACAACAAAAACTTAACTCAGTAAGCCACCAGTTCTTATAACTGGTGTTGGTATAAAGGAGAGGTATGTAGTAGCATATCTCTCTTTTCATTTTCATAATAGCATAATTCTATTTAAAATGGAAGCGCTCGTAACTTATATCATTTTATAGAAAATTCCTATAAAAACGTTTTCTTGGTGAACCCAATAGGTTATACTAAAACTATTACCAATGAAAGTTGTATGACGGTGGCTCTGAGTTAGAGAGGCAGGTGATGCCTATGTGTATCCGATGCACTTTAACGAAAGGAGCATTTTTTTGTCAATCGAAGCGGCATTGGAATTGATGATTAGTTTTGCAGCGTTTGTTGCACTACTGATTTTCGGTATCCTTGAAGCAACGAAAAACGATAAAAAATAACCGTTCATAAGCTTGACAGGCCGAACGGTTAAACAGTAATAAAAACTTAACTCAGTAAGCCACCAGTTCTTATAACTGGCGCTGGTATAAAAGAGAGGTATGTACCCGCATACCTCTCTTTTTCATTTTCATAATAGCATAATTCTATTATAAATGGAAGCACTCATAACTTTCCTTGAGCTTTTTATGAGTGAAATAGTTTTTGCCAAAAGCCTTTTTTAGCTGTTGGCTCTTCTTTTGGCGTTTCTGTTGCTTGAGGATATTTTTCTGTAACGTCAATCACAGGTTCATCGACTGCATGTTTTTCAGCTAACAGTAAGCCGAGAGAGTCAGGGTTGTTCTCCACAAAATTGTTAACAATCTTAAAGTTTGCGCCATGCTGATTTAATAATTTAATATAGGTACTTTGCAGGTCAGAAGAGATTTCGCCATTTAAAAGTACTGTAACTTCAGGATGCTTCGCTAATTCTTCTAATAAATGTTTTTGGTTCTGTGCATCTTTCATTTCAGCGACGGTCATGGAGAGACGGCAGCGTTCACGAAATGTGCCCATGTATTTGTGTTGTTCTTCAGGATTAACGAGGGGCGTACCGTACATTCCTTTATCCAGACGTTGTTGTAAGTCATCATTCGCCATTCAGTAACACTCCTTTCCTAACGTTTCCCTCCATTATAGCATATCTTAGATAAGTCGTTGGTCAGTCGGCTTGAGAAGAAGTTTTTAATAAAGGAAAAAAAGTGGTTGCATTTGTGATGGTTTTCTCATACACTGTAATTAAGAATGAGAATCATTCTCAATTAAATAAAAATGGAGTTTTCTCATGAAAAAGATTGGTTTGTTTGTTCTACTATTACTTTTCAGTTTATTGTCATTAGTGATAGGGGTGAAGGACATTGCACTTTCTCAGTTGTTTCAATTAGATGCGCAGCAACAATTTGTTTTATTTACCACCCGTGTTCCCCGCACGTTGAGTTTAATCATTGCTGGTAGTACGATGAGTATTTCTGGATTGATTATGCAGCAACTCACACAAAATAAATTTGTCGCTCCTAGTGTCGCTGGAACAACCGATAGTGCAAGGTTGGGTATTTTAGTCGCAATGTTATTTTTCCCAACAGCTCCGTTTCTCTATCGAACGGCAATTGCTTTTATTTTTGCGCTAAGCGGGACCTTATTATTCTTAGCGCTCATTCGATTATTACCAAGTAAGAATCAAGTGATGGTCCCTTTGGTGGGCGTGATGTTTGGTAACATTCTAGGCTCAATTGCCACATTTTTTGCCTATCAATACCAATTGGTTCAAAATATGTCTGCTTGGTTACAAGGAAATTTTTCCACAGTTATGAAAGGGAATTATGAATGGTTATTCTTAATGATTCCTTTGTGGTTTGTTATTTATTTATTTGCTTATCATTTCACTGTCGTTGGTATGGGTGAAGCATTTGCAAATAGTCTTGGCGTCCATTACCAGCGAATTCAGTTTTTAGGTTTGACGCTGGTTGCTTTAGCAAGTGCCATCATTTTATTGATGGTGGGGAATATTCCGTTTTTAGGGGTTGTGATTCCTAATCTCGTGTCTTTACGTTATGGCGATCATATGAAAAATACCTTGTGGTTAACTGGGATTTGCGGGAGTTTGTTCTTGTTAATCTGTGATATTTTAGCACGAGTATTGATTGCCCCCTATGAAATTCCTGTCAGCGTGGTTGTCGGAACATTAGGGAGCATTTTGTTCATTTTATTATTACTAAGGGGGCGCAAACAATGAAACGGCCTTTAAAAAAATGGCTTTCATTACTTTTGCTTTTAGCTGCCGTAGTAATTGTGAGTCTTTGTTATTTAACTTATAACACGTATGGCAATTGGTCCTTTGCTTTGGCGTTACGAGGCAAAAAGTTATTGGCTTTTATTTTTGTTGGAATCGCTGCGGCTTTTTCAACTATTAGTTTTCAAACGGTCACGCAAAATCATTTCCTAACGCCAAACATTTTAGGGATGGATTCCTTGTATGTCTTTGTGCAGACGGTGTTATTTTTTCTTTTAGGAGGCGCACAAGCGTTAGGTCAAGTAAGTCTTGGCTCGTTTTTGATGAACGTCTTTTTAATGGTGTTTTTAAGTACTAGTTTATCGTATTTTCTATTACGCAAAAATCAATCCGATTTATTTTTATTATTGATGATTGGCATGATTTTAGGTACTTTTTTCAGTAGTATTAGTACGTTTTTACAAGTGATTATGGATCCTAACGAATACGACTTACTCCAAGGAAAGTTGTTTGCCAGTTTTGGTAACGTCAATAGTCAGTATCTCATTTTCGTTGGTGTGGCGGTACTCATAATTTGTGGGATACTTTGGCGGGAAAGTTACCGTTTAGACGTTTTACATTTAGGGAACCATCAAGCCCAGAATTTGGGGATTGCTGTGAATCAGTTTCAATTAGTGTTGTTGTGTTTGATCAGTAGTCTGGTCGGCTTATCAACAGCATTAGTGGGACCGATTACATTTTTAGGTTTTATCGTGGCCAATATGAGTTATCAATTCATGAAAACCTATCGCCACCGAGAACTGTTTGTGGCAGGGAGTTTAATAGCAGTCTTTTTACTGGTGTTCGGTCAATTGATGGTTGAACAGGTCTTTCATTTGAATACCCCGCTAAGTGTGGTGATTCAATTTGTTGGGGGCGTTTATTTTATATGGAAAATTATTGCAGAAAGGAAGCAACGCACATGATCCAGATGAGTGATGTATCAAAAAAATATGGCGATAAATTTGTCGTTTCAGACATTGATTTACCTATTTCTGAAGGCAAATTAACGGCCTTTATTGGGCCAAATGGCGCTGGGAAAAGCACGCTGCTAGCCATGATGAGTCGCTTAATTCCCAAAGATACCGGGGAAATTTATCTGGACAAGCAAGAAGTAAAAACCTGGAAGCAATCAGCTTTTTCACAAAAAATTGCCCTTTTAAAACAAGCCAACGGTGTACAACTTAAATTAACTGTGCGAGAACTAGTCAATTTTGGTCGTTTTCCTTATTCCAAAGGTCGCTTAAAAAGCGCTGACCACGAAAAAGTAACAGAAGCACTGGAACAATTGGGCTTAACTGAAATGGCGGAAGAATACATTGATACCCTTTCTGGGGGCCAATTACAAAGGGCGTATATTGCCATGATTTTAGCCCAAGATACCGATTATATTTTATTAGATGAGCCCTTAAATAACCTCGACATGAATTATGCGGTTCAAATGATGCAGATTCTTAAACGCTTAGTGGATGAACTAGGAAAAACGATTCTGATTGTTCTACATGATATTAATTTTGCCGCAAGCTATGCAGATGAAATTGTCGCCATGAAAGGCGGAAAGCTCTATGCGCATGGCGCAACAGAAGAAGTTATTCAAACAAGTATTTTAAATGATCTTTATGAAATGAATATCCGGATTTGTGAAATTGAAGGAAAACGCTTTTGTCTTTATCACTAAATCGGGCAATTTAAAAATAACGTTTTTGGAGGAAAAGAATGAAAAAGAAATTTTTAGCAATGATGGCAGTTTCAATGATGGGACTGTTGATGTTAAGTGCTTGTCAAACAAATAAAAAAACAGCAGATTCTGCAACAACAGAAACAACAGCTAAAACGGAAGTCACAGTCAAAGACACCAATGGTCAATTAACCGTTCCCAAAAATCCTCAGAAAGTCGTTGTTTTTGACAATGGTTCCTTGGATACAATGGACGCACTAGGTGTCGGTGACCGCGTGGTAGGTGCGCCAACCAAAAATATCCCTGCGTATTTGAAAAAATACCAAAAAGTTGAATCAGCAGGCGGCATTAAAGAACCAGATTTAGAAAAAATCAATCAACTAAAACCAGACTTGATTATTATTTCTGGTCGTCAACAAGATTATCAAGAACAATTAAAAGCCATTGCGCCAACCATTTACTTAGCTGTAGATGCCAAAAATCCTTGGGCATCAACGAAACAAAATATCGAAACGTTAGGCACTATTTTTGATAAAGAAGAGGTAGCCAAAGAAAAAATAACTGGCTTAGAAAAAGAAATTGCTGACGTGAAAAAACAAGCAGAAGCTAGCGCGAATAATGCGCTTGTCGTGTTAGTTAACGAAGGACAACTTTCCGCTTACGGAAAAGGCTCTCGTTTCGGTTTAATTCATGATACATTTGGCTTCAAAGCAGCAGACGATAAGATTGAAGCTTCCACTCATGGGCAAAGTGTTTCTTACGAATATGTTTTAGAAAAAAATCCTGGGATTCTCTTTGTGGTAGATCGCACCAAAGCAATTGGTGGCGACGATTCAAAAGATAACGTCGCTGCAAACGAATTGATTCAAAAAACCGATGCTGGTAAAAATGATAAAGTCATTATGCTTCAACCAGATGTTTGGTATCTAAGCGGTGGTGGATTAGAATCAATGCATTTGATGATAGAAGATGTTAAAAAAGGATTAGAGTAAAATTGTTTTAGAAAAGAGGAATTGAAACCTCTTTTCTTTTTTTTAATGAAAAACAAAAAAGTTTTAAATTAAAAATGTGGTTGACGGCCTCGAAAATGTTTGCTAAACTATCCGTAAATCAGTATGATTGATGAAACAAATAAAAGAACAAAATGTGATGAGAAGGAAAGTACTTTTTAAAATAGCTTGCAGAGAGCCTCGTTTGGTGAGAAGAGGTAGTGACGTTAAAGGGGAAAATGGCCTTTGAACAGGTTGGTTGAAGCCGTTTGCTTAAACCAATTCAGGTGCGCCTGTTATAGCGCTACAGTATGATTGTACTGGAAACGAGCGGATCTTTTTTAGCGAAGAGATCAACAAAGGTGGTACCGCGATTGCATAAGCATTCGTCCTTTTTAGGACGAATGCTTTTTTTATTTGTTTAAAAAATATGAGGGGGCAACAACATGAAATTGGGGAAAAAAGTAGTAGGTTTGATTGCAACAGGGTTTCTTTTAGCCGCATGTGGCGGAACCAAAGAAGCGGCAGAGAAAGTAGATTCGGGAAATTTAGCAGCTGAACAAAAAATCAGTATTAGTTCACCTGCACCAATCTCAACATTGGATACAACACAAACAACAGATAAAAATACCTTTACAATGGCACAACATTTATTTGAAGGCCTTTATCGGTTTGATGATGATAGTGCCACGGTGCCAGCTCTAGCTAAAGATGTCAAGATTAGTGACGATGGGCGCAAGTACCACTTTACCTTGCGGGAGGGGATTAAGTGGAGCAACGGTGAGCCAATTACGGCCCAAGATTTTGTTTATTCTTGGAAAAAACTGGTGACACCAGCGACGATTGGACCGAATGCCTATTTACTAGACAGTGTTAAAAATAGTTTTGAAATACGCAACGGTGAAAAGTCAGTCGATGAATTAGGGATTTCAGCCCCTAATGACAAAGAATTCATTGTTGAATTAAAACAGGCCCAACCTTCCTTCTTAGCAGTCGTTTCGATTGCTTGGTTAGCGCCACAAAATCAAAAATTTGTCGAAGCGCAAGGCAAAGATTACGCCTTGGATAGTGAACATTTAATTTATAGCGGGCCATTTACGCTAGCCAATTGGGATGCGACTTCAGATACTTGGACATTGAAAAAAAATCCAGAATACTATGATGCGGATCAAGTGAAACTGGAAGAAGTTGCGGTTAGTACAATCAAAGAAGATAATACTGGGATTAACTTATATCAAGCGAATGAACTAGACTTAGTTCGCATTAACGGACAATATGTTCAACAATATCAAGATGATCCAGGCTATGTCAGTCATCCAGATGTGGCCAACTACTTCTTAGATTTCAACAAAAAAGAAGGAACGCCATTAGCGAATGTTCATTTACGAAAAGCGATTGGCCAAGCAATTGATAAAGAAGCCTTAACACAAAGTGTCTTAAACGATGGGTCAAAACCCCTCAACGGATTGATTCCAAGTAAACTTTATGCGAATCCAGAAACAGATGAAGATTTCCGAGCATACAGTGGCGAATATTTGAAAAATGACGTCAAAAAAGCCCAAGCTGAATGGACGAAAGCCCAAGCGGATGTCGGTAAAAAAGTGAAACTTTCATTGCTGGCGGCAGATACAGATCAAGGAAAACGAATTGCTGAATATGTTCAAAGTCAGTTGCAAGAAAATCTGCCAGGTTTAGAAATTACCATTTCATCGCAACCAAGTAATAATGTGAACCAATCGCGACGTGAAAAAAATTATGAGTTGTCTCTTTCAGGATGGATTGCCGGCAGTAGTGAATTAGACTCTTACTTTAACTTATATGCAGGAGAATCAAGTTACAATTATGGCAATTATCATAATGCCAAATACGACCAACTGGTAGAAGATGCACGAACGATTAATGCCAATAATCCAGAGAAACAGTTTGCAGAATACAAAGAAGCGGAAGACATCTTGTTGAACCAAGATGCTGCCCAAGTACCGCTGTATCAAAGTGCCTCAAATTATCTAATCAATCCTAAATTGAAAGGCATTAGTTATCACTTGTATGGGGATTATTTCCACTTGCGCAATGCCTATTTAACAGAATGATTCAGGAAGAAGGAGTAAAAAATGGAAAAATTAGTCGAACGATTTTTAACTTACGTGAAAGTTAACACCCGTTCAGATGCCAACAGTCAAACCACACCGACGACGGTCGGTCAAGTGGTTTTAGCCAAAATGATTGAAACAGAACTTCATGAATTAGGCTTGGCCGATGTGCATTATAACGAACAAAACGGCTTTTTAACGGCACGGTTGCCTGGTAACCAACCTGCAGCGAAGAGTATTGGGTTGATTGCACATCTGGATACGGCGGATTTTTCAGCAGAAAATATTCGTCCCCAAGTCATCACTAATTATGATGGCCAAGATGTCCTCTTGAATCAAGAACAAGGCATCGTTTTATCGGTTGCTGAATTTCCCAATTTAAAAGAGTATCAAGGGGAAACGTTGATTACTACAGACGGAACCACACTTTTAGGAGCAGATGACAAAGCGGGAATTGTCGAGATATTAGCTGCTGTTGAGTATTTTTTGGCACATCCAGAAGTAGCGCGGGGGGATGTTTGGCTCGCCTTCGGTCCAGATGAAGAGATTGGACGCGGGGCCGATCAATTTGATGCGCCGAACTTCCCAGTCGCTTTTGCGTATACGATTGACAGTGGCCGCGTGGGGCATTTCGAGTATGAAACGTTTAACGCTGCTCAAGCTGTGATAACAATTGAGGGAACCAGTGTCCATCCGGGAACGGCCTATGGTTCGTTAGTAAATGCCATTAAATTAGGCGAACAACTTGATCAATCACTACCGCAAAAGGAAGTGCCAGAACAAACACGTGGAAATGAAGGATTTTATTTACTCAATAAATTTACAGGAAGTATTGAAAAAGCAGAACTTGTCTATATCATTCGGGATCATGATCAAGAAAACTTTCAAGCGAGAAAGCAATTTTTGGAAAAACAAGTCCAACGTTTAAATGCGCTGGCGGATAAACCCAGACTAACAATTACTTTCCAAGACCAATACTATAATATGAAGGAAATCATCGAAAAAGATTGGACTCCTGTAGAATTGGCCGTCCAAGCAATGGAAAGTTGTGACATTGAACCAATCATCACACCATTTCGTGGCGGGACAGATGGTTCTAAGATTTCTTTCATGGGCATTCCCACGCCTAATCTATTTACAGGTGGCGAGAATTTTCATGGGCAATATGAATTCATTACCGTTGAATCAATGGCCAAAGCTGTTCAGACGATCATTGCCATCATTCGCTTAAACGCTAATTAAAGAAACACGCAAGGGAAATGCCGATTTTCCTTGCGTGTTTCGCTGTTTTTCGGTAAAGTATGTAGAAAAGTAGGGAGTTTTGCTCATGAATTATCCATTGATTTTTGCAGAAAACCAACGAATCGAAACCGAACGCTTGATTTTAAGGCCCGTCACATTAGCCGATGCAGAGGATATGTACGAATATGCTTCAGATGAGGAAACGGTCCGCTATGTGTTTTTGAAAAATCAAACAATCGCTGAAACAAGACAAAACATTGCTAAATTTTTTATGGGGGAACCTTTAGGAAAATATGGGATTGAAGTGAAAGAAACGGGCAAAATGATTGGCACGATTGATTTGCGGGTCAATGAAACCAATAATATTGGAGAATTAGGCTATGTCTTGAACCGTGCCTTTTGGGGCAATGGCTACATGCCTGAAGCCGCGACGGCGTTAGTTGAACTGGGTTTTGCAAAAATGAAACTCATGAGAATCTTTGCTTTACATGATCAAGACAATCCAGCTTCTGGTCGTGTCATGGAGAAAATTGGTTTTACCTACGAAGGAACACTACCCAATGCTCGAATTAGTAAAGGGAAAATTGTCACAGATGTTTATCGTGGGATGACACTGGAAACATGGCAAAATCGACAAAAATAGAAGCGGAAGACAAGTTAAGAGAGGAATTAGAGAAATGTTGATGTTTACAGAAAAAGAATTCGCAGCCTTTGAAGTTGCTGGATTAGATGAACGAATGGCGGTTATCCGTGCGCAAATTCAACCTATTTTTCAAGAATTAGACACGTATTTTGCCGAACAACTAGCGCCTGAACTAGGAACGGAGTTGTTTGTCCATATTGCGCAACATCGCCGTCGCACCGTGTATCCACCAGAAAATACTTGGTCAGCACTTAGTCCGAATAAGCGCGGGTATAAAATGCAGCCGCATTTTCAATTAGGCATTTGGGGCGACTATGTGTTTATGTGGTTGTCATTCATTGATAATCCTAAAAATGAAAAGCAGATTGCGCAAGCCTTTTTAGAGAATCAGCAATTATTCCAAGCATTACCAGAAGATACGTATGTTTCCTTGGATCATACGGTTCCTCAAATTACTCCGCTGCCAGAAACGGATTTAGAAAAAGCCTTAACTCGTTTTAGAGATGTAAAAAAAGGTGAGTTTGAAATTGGGCGCATCATTCCCAAAGATAGTGACTTGTGGCAAAACCCTGAAAAAGCACGCGCTTATATGTTGGCAACCTATCAACAACTCCTGCCATTGTATCAATTAGCTGTTGCCCAATAAGAGAAACAGACAGTTATTTTGTGTTTTAGTGTTATTTTATCGAATTATCCAATCGTCAAAAATGAGAAAAGCTCACAATGTTAGTTTTAATTACTAACATTGTGAGCTTTTCTGTAGTTTTTTTGAAAAAAATTAAGGGATGACTGGCTGATTTCTATGGAAAAGTACGTTTTGATAGCCTTTTTTGTTTAAATAACAAGAGTAGCAACCCTTGCTTAATAAGGGATTTTCGCGAATAGATGTTGTCAAATGAAAAAAATGATGTTTTGAACAAAGAGTTCTTTGCTATTATAAAGGTATGATAAAGGTTGTTTACGCATTCTTTGTATAGAAGAATGTGAATGAGTTAAAAGGAGGTTTTTAAATGAAAAAAAAGCGTTATTTAATAATTGCGTGTTTACTATTTTCCCCTAGTTTTTTTATAAATGTTGAAGCATCTGAGGGTGGTTCTAGTTCGGTGGGGATTGAATTTTACCAAAATCCGAGAACACCCGCTCCTAAAGATGCCCCACCGAAAACAGATGCGCCAGCTGCTGATCCCAAGGAACCAGATGGTCCTCCGCAAGGAGATCAACGAAGTGGTGGTTCGACACAGACCACCACAACTGGCTCGCAGCTCCCTCGTACAGGGAGCAAGAGTCAGGCAAATCTTAGCATTCTTGGTCTTGTCTTGATTGGTCTTGTCGGAATGGTCCAGAGAAAGAAGGGACGACATGAAGCAAACTAAGTGGCAACGATTAGCAACCATTGGCTTGTGTAGTTCTTTAGTGATTAACGCTTTTTCTGGCGTGACCGCAGTTGCGGAAACCATCACGATTGAAAGTAGTCCGACAGTAGCAAGTAGCGCTAAGGAAGCAACATCAGCAAGTAGCGCAACGCCAGAAAGTACGGAAAGCAGTCAAGAAACGACTGAAACGAGTCGGGAAGAAGTGACACAGGAAACAGTGGAACAAGAAGATACAACGGAAATAGCTCAAGAAGAAAATCTGCTGGAACCATCTGGTATTCAAGCGAAAATTATGCCTAGAGCATTTGTCTGGGCAGCTACAGGAACCACGAATAGAACCACGGTTCGTCTTAACGATGTAGTTGATTATCGAATGAAACTGGAAAATATTACAACAGATGATACAAATTCAGATATTGTTGGTCCGATTCGAATTGAATCAAAATTGGCAGCTGGAATGACTAGACCAACGTCAGTTATTATCAAAGTTGGCCCCGAGGAACAAAATGTAGTTATAGGAGAAGGCTCTCATAATGCCAATAGTGGTGGCGAATATTTTGTTTGGACAGAGTCGACTAGGACGGTCACTGCATTTATCAATCGTCTACACGGGCGAACTTCTGGAAATACTGGGTATATCAAAACATTGTATTTTCAGACAAGAATTACTTCGGGTACACACAACGAAAAAAAATATATCGATTCCACGATTCGATTTAATGGATTTGGCGCAGTGAATAGACGAAATGAAATGACGTATGTGGATAGATTTTCTGGTAACTTAGGTTTGAAAGGGAATTTAAAATTTTACGATGAGGATGGAGTGGCTAGTAAGGAACAAATGAGTCTTTCCATAAACCCAGTATTATTTAAATCAACCAATTCGAGAGTAGAAGGGACGCTGTTAAGATATCCTTTAACTATGACAAATGCTGGTAGTGGGCTTTATAGGTTTGATACAGGACTAAAAAATATAGGTACTAGTAACGGGGGTTCGTGGTTTTTCTTTAGTAACGATATTGTGATTAATTTTGCTACAGCTACCACCAATAGAATTGATAAAATTGTGTTAGCACCACCTAAAGCAACACTTCCAGACAGCCGAACAGGTGTGATGACTTCCAGAGCGTACACATCAACAACTTATACGAGAAGTAACTATGATATTTCAACATATAACTTTACTAAAGCGACTGGTAAGACATGGCGTATAACGAATCGTAGTTCTAATAGCGGAGTAAGCACCAATATTATGTTTAGTGACAATCTTGTAGGAACAACAGGACAGTTCAATAAAGGGAATTCTGGTGCTACTATTAATTATTATATTTATTACAAAAAGCTTTATGAGAATTTTGTTAATAGTAACGGACAAAAAATTACACCACCATCAGGATTCACACAAGGAAAGCGAACGGTTATTAATAGTGAAGCGTACACTTTTAAACAAAGTGGCACCTTGCCAGATACCTATCAAGCAGACGGCAAAACCTATAAGTTCAAAGGCTGGTACAAAGGCAAAACCAAGCCAAACACCTTGACCGCGACTAAAGCACCAAGCTATGCGGTGACTTATGATGATAATGATGATTTGAATGTGGTGTATGAGGAAGTCGTTCCACGAGATACATGGGTTTATCCAGGTTTCTATGCTGAATTTGTCGATGAACAAGGGAAAGCTTTTACTAATCCTTTGACATTTTCAGGAAATTATACACAGTTTTTAAGAAAAAAAACTGTCAATATATTTGAAACAACAGGAAATCTGTATCCGATGATTGGTTCAAAAGATCCTAGTCAATCCAATAAATATAAGATTGAAACACAGTCACGTATTCCAATTTCGGCTACTTATGACGGAAATGTAACAGGGGATGTCTACGATAAGCGTGAATACGGGTTACATGATTTAACAATCACCAATGAGTTGAAATATGTAGATAAGATTGAAGTGATGAATACGTCATTGCAAGCTGCTGATTATCTAGTCGGATATGTTGGTATAGACCCAATCTTGATTGATTTCCCTAATATTTTACATCCTTTAGAAAGAGCTTTTATCAAAAATACTAATCAGAGATTTTCTATTAATGCTATTTTTGGAGCTAATGGATCTGCTTCCACAATACCGCGTTTGTTAAGAATAGGTGGGAAAGATCAGCCTAATCAAAGAAATGTAACTTTGATGGGCTTTGATGGGACTACTAATTACAAACATACGATGAACTACAAAGTCACCCGTAAACAAGTCACCGAAAACTTCGTGGACACCAACGGCACTAAAATCACGCCGCCAACAGGTTTCACGCAAAACAAAAAAACACCAATGACTAGCAATAACTATACGTTCAAACAAGCTGGTACCTTACCTGACACCTACACAACAGGTGGCAAAACCTACAAATTCAAAGGTTGGTACAAAGGCAAAACCAAGCCAAACACCTTGACCACGACTAAAGCACCAAGCTATGCGGTGACGTATGATGATAATGACGATTTGAACGTTGTGTACGAAGAAGAGACAGTCACAACGTTGTATCCATCAATTAATATGAACTTTGTGAATGAAAAAGGCGGTACTTTCACACCAGCGTTAACCTTTAGTGGTAAGTACTATGCGCAAAGTACGAGTGCATCCTTAAGAACCGATTTATATGACGTGACCTCAAAAAATAATGGTAGTGGACAATATACGGTAAGTATTAACAATGGTAGTATGCCATTGTCCCAAGATTTATTGAAAAAATATAATAATGGACAACCAATCAGTGCTACCAACAGATTACGATTTAATGTTGATAAATTGACCATCAACCAACAACTAAAATATGTTGATACCATTCAAGTAGATACAGCTCAAAGTAGCTCGTTGAACTATTATGGTCATAAGTACACTAGCGGTAGTTCCACGATTTTTGATCCAAATATCGCACCAACAGAGTATAATATGACTACAGAACAGATTAACTCGCTCAATTTTAGCTCAGACGGAACCTATTTTTCTAATGCAAATAATCGATTTTTCAACATGCACTTAGGCTATAGTTCTTCAGGAGGTAGCTCACTTTTAATGATGGCACTGTTTAATGAAAATCCTGTGAATCAGACGAAACTTGTCTACAAAGTCACTCGTAAACAAGTCACCGAAACCTTCGTGAACACCAACGGCACTAAAATCACGCCACCAACAGGCTTCACGCAGGGCAACAAAATACCGATGACTAGCAACACCTTCAAGTACACAGCCGCAAAAGCCTTGCCAGCAACTTATACCGCAGGTGGCAAGACCTATACTTTCCAAGGCTGGTACAAAGGTAAAACGAAGCCTAATGCTTTAACAACAAGCACTACGCCAACATACAATACAACCTTTGATGGCAATGACGACATGACGGCGATGTATAAGGAAGTAACAGCTGTTTATCCAGGATTCTATGCGCAATTTGTTGATGAACAAGGCAAAGCTTTTACTAATCCGCTAACTCTTTCTGGAAATTATACTGAGTTTCTCAGAAAGACAGGCACTACTGTTTTTGAAACGAAGGGCGCCTTTTACCCAATGGTAGGTAAGCGCGATACAACAGTGACAAATAAGTATAAGATTGAAACAACGAGTAGTGTTGCAGTACCAAATAATTATTGGACAGCCATGCCTGCTGACATTGCTAATAGAGGGTACGCATTAAATAACTTGGATATTACCAATCAAATGAAATATGTTGACAAGATAGAAACTACTGACACGCACACTACAATGTACGATTATACTGGAGTTTCGGACATTGGGGGCAAACCAAACAATACTTCTCAGACAGAATTAAATCCTATTGATAAAACATTTGTTAAGCAAACAGATAACACTTTTGCGATAAAATCAATTTGGGGAAATGGAACGTTTTCGCATATAGTTCCCAAAATGTTATTGTTAGCAGAAAGTGGCAGTTTTTCAAGATTATTCGGGTTTGATGGTACTCCAGACTACAAGCAAACCGTAAACTACAAAGTCACTCGTAAACAAGTCACCGAAACCTTCGTGAACACCAACGGCACTAAAATCACGCCACCAACAGGCTTCACGCAGGGCAACAAAATACCGATGACTAGCAACACCTTCAAGTACACAGCCGCAAAAGCCTTGCCAGCAACTTATACCGCAGGTGGCAAGACCTATACTTTCCAAGGCTGGTACAAAGGTAAAACGAAGCCTAATACTTTAACAACAAGCACTACGCCAACATACAATACAACTTTTGATGGCAATGACGACATGACGGCGATGTATAAGGAAGAAGTGCCGAAAGCAAGTGTCGCTTTAACTCGCACTACCGCTGAAACCGTGACTAGCGGCGGTAATGTCACCTGGCGTGCCACAATTACCAATACAAGCCAAGCACCACTAACCACGGCGACCATCAAGAAATCAACCGCTTGGACAACCGGCTTAGCAGCACCAACCGCCATGATTGTCACGCCAGCTGGCGGAACCGCGAAAACAGTTCCCGTCACAGCGACTACGTGGACCAATGGTGTTAGCTTAGGCACTGACATTCCCGTAGGAAAATCTGCCACGGTTCAGTTCACTACGAAAGCGACGGGGACAGCGGGGCAAGTCTTGCGCGCTGGGATTACCACCAGTGGGAATTACAGTGGTGTCTCTGCTTCGGCCACCGTGCGTGTGAAAGACAATGATCAAGCAATTGTGACACCAACGGCTGAAGGCTTCATCAGTGTTCCAACCTTCAATTTTGGTCAAGTTGGGGTAGCGGGAAGCACGCAACAGCACAGCTTGAAAAAAGCCGCTGATTACTATGGCAACGGCACACGCAATCCCTATCTGCGGATCAAGAAAACCCAACCGAATTGGAGCTTAACGGCGCAACTGTCGCAACCAAAATCAGCGACAGACAGCTTGCCGACAGCGACCCGCTTATTGTTAGGGGCGGCTCCTGTTTCGAGTTTCTCAAATTACAACCAACCTACCGAGTTGAAAAATGCGGTCGGTACTACGAGTACCATTAGTTTGAATGCCAACAACACGGCCACTAGGATTATTGCCAATCAACAATTCACTGGGAGTAATATCTATCAGTTGGACTTCACCTTCAACAATGTCAAACTTGAAGTGCCAGCCAACCAAGGGGTCAAGGGGCAACAATACCAAGCCGCAATTACGTGGAACCTAGTTACAGGTCCTTAAAATAGTTAAGTTATCATGAGGAAAGCTCAAAATGTTAGTATCAAACACTAACATTTTGAGCTTTTGTTTATGGAAATTAAGGAATTTGGCTGAAAATCAGAAGCAAAATGGCAGATTCTCTTAATTTTCGAGTGTTTTTCTAGTGAAAAAGGACTCTTCTACCTTGGTATAATAGGAATCGTCGGAAAAGTAGCTTAGCTGTAGCAAAATTTAAAATTTCAGGGCTACCTTTTTTTTGATAGAATAATGGAGAAAATTAAAAGCTGTACATATACCAATGAACAATAAATCAATACATAAAAAGGAGAATAGCATGAATCAAAAATGGCAAAAGTTACTTCCAACAAGGAACTCACCTAAGAGGTGGTTCAGCACAAGCTATCACGACTGACCCTTGCGCCCTGTACGAAGGGACAAGGGGCAAGCAAATTTTAGCATTCCCAGCTTAGCCTTCATCGGCTTGGCGGGAATGGTACATAGAAAGAAGGGACGACATGAAGAGAATTAACTGGCAACGCTTAGCAACCATTGGCTTGTGTAGTTCTTTAGTGATTAACGCCTTTTCTGGCGTAACAGCCATTGCGGAAACAGTTATGAGTGAAAGTAGCCCGACAGTGGCAAATAGTATTAAGGAAGCAACACCAGCAAGTAGCGCAAGGCAAGAAAGTACGGAAAGCAGTCAAAAAACGACTGAAACGAGTCAGGAAGAAGTAACACAGGAAACAGCGAAACAAGCAGAGACAAAAGCGCCACTGGAAACACCAGAGATAAAAACAAACACAACAGCACAACCTGCAGAAAATAGTAGTGAAAATGACCGACAAACGAGTATTTCGCCACGTTGGGTGCCGAATAATCAAGTGATTTATCCGAGAATAACCTTGGCTTTCACTAATGAATCAGGGCAAGTTTTTACTGATGAAAACTTAACGTTATCAGGGACGTATACTAAATTTGGATATGAAAACGCAACTAGTTTATGGCGATCGTATGCGGTTAATTATCCAATTACTTCTTCTAATGCAGAAGGCGGTCAATATCGAGTAGCTGTCAATGCAACGGTTCCTTTACCATACGATTTTTTTACAGATTTACCAGCAAATTATAGGATGAATATATACGCGGTTGAACAATTAAAGATTGATAACACGCTAAAGTATGTCGACAGTATTGTTGCTGTGCCCAATTCTACACTGAGGATGACCAGATATAGTGCACAACAAACAACTGAGTTACCGCAGTTTGGAAATCATATGACTCCTTTTGTATTACGCACAAGAGATAGCGTGTTTTCTAAAAGCAGTGAAAATGTTTTCTCTCTAAACACGGATGGTAATGAATTTTTAAGAATCCTGAGTGTCGCCCCCATTGGCACTCCAGTAGAACCAGTATTATACGGATTTGATGGCACTGCAACGTACCGAGAAACACTTAATTACGTAGTCACTCGGAAACAAGTCACCGAGAAGTTCGTAGATGCTAACGGCGTAGCTATCACGCCGCCAACAGGTTTTACCCAAAACAAGAAAACACCAATGACCAGCAATGACTTCACCTTCAAACAAGCTAGTACTTTGCCGGACACCTATCAAGCAGACGGCAAAACCTACAAATTCAAAGGCTGGTACAAAGGCAAAACCAAGCCAAATACCTTGACCACGACCAAAGCGCCAAGCTATGCGGTGACCTATGATTGGAATGACGATTTGACGGTGGTGTATGAGGCGATTCAAAATCCTGTGACTTTTCAAGAAGGAAAAGGAATGTCATCTGTTCAGGTGATGAATAAGGCGATTCAGAATCCAGTGACTTTGCCTGATCGCATGTATCGTGTCCTATTTATCAATGAAACAGGGGGGCTGACATTTGCTGATCGTTATGGCTTTACTGGAGAATTAGTTGAAGTTGCGGATGGCAAAGTGACGCCAATTGGCCCAGTCCCGACTAACAATAATAGCGCAGTAAAAGAAATCACTATACCAGGTCGAGTTTTCGATACAGAAAGACCTACGCCGTTGCAATATGGAGTTCGCAATGCAACCTTTACGTTGCCCAAAATGTATAAAACCGTAACGTATCAACCTGGCCCAAATTATACAGGTACAGCCTACTCTATTCCAGAAACGTATCGTCTTAGTTTAAGAAGTGGTGTCAAAAGTGACATCGATACAACTGGATGGCGAATTGGTCTTGACCCGACAACAGATCCACAAAAGTTTACGATGAGCGGTATATACTGGTCATCAATGCCTACAAATGTTAGACTTGCAACACTATTAAGTGCGACTATTACTGGTAAAGGAGTAGAACCGAGTGTCTATACACTAGATGAAAATGCACGTATGTATCTTTACCTAGAAAATCGTCGTGTTACGGAAAACTTCGTAGATACCAATGGTACTAAAATCACCGCACCGTCAGGTTTCGCCCAAGGGAAAAAAACAGTAATTACTAGTGATTCGTACACCTTTAAGCAAAGCGGAGATTTGCCAGATACCTATAAAGTCGGCACGAAAACCTATCAGTTCAAAGGCTGGTACAAAGGTAAAAACAAACCAGACACCTTGACGACGACCAAAGCTCCCAGTTATCCAGTCACTTATAATGATGATGATGATTTGACGGTAGTCTATGAAGAAGTCGTGATGAAAACGTATAATTTACCAGCCAAAGATGTTTACTTTGGTTATGTTGATGAGGCAGGTAACCTATTGAATACAGCAGGCTTTTCTGTAGAAGCCGAATTAGGTGAAAGTGACGAAACTGAATCAACAGTATTAGGGAAAATTCAAGGAACTGATGAAGTGATGAGTAAATTAAAAAAATTATCGATTCCTGGCAAGTCATATGATTTCCCGATAGATAAGCTTAAGACATACGGTGCAAGGTCTGTTAATCATACAATTCCTAAACAATATAAGACAATGTCGATTACACCGCTAGCTACTTATACGGGAGATAAAACAAAGTATCCTATGACCAAAGAGATCCGGAAAAATATAGAAGCGCCATATACGGTTGTTTCTCAAGCTGACGGAGTAGAAGCCTTCAAATTAACTAACGCTGGAACTTTTTTTAGAACCAGACGAGCTTTTTGGACATGGGACCCGAATAACACGTTGTATGCTATGGGAATTTATTCAGGGACAGTCGGAAAAAACTATAACTTAGCTTCTCCAGAGGGAACAATCTACTATTATTTAGAAAACCGTCGTGTCACTGAAAACTTTGTGGATCCAAGCGGCGCTAAAATTACACCGCCAACAGGCTTCACGCAAGGAAAACAAACGGTGATTGACAGTGATAATTTCACTTATGCTAGTACGAAAGCCTTACCAGACACTTATACAACAGGAGATAAATCCTATAAGTTCAAAGGCTGGTACAAAGGTAAAACCAAACCAGGCACCTTGACAACGACTAAAACACCAAGTTACGCCGTTACTTACGACGATAAAGATGACATGACAGCGGTCTATGAGGAAGTCCAACCAACAGCAGAAATGACGGTTAGTCGGTTACTAGAAGTGATCCCAAATGAAGCTTCTATGATGTGGATAGTTAAACTAAAAAATACCAGTGAAGTTCCATTGACCAACGTTAAACTAGCTCCAACGGCCAAATGGGCGGCAGGTATTTCACCACCAACACAATTAGCTGTTCGCATTGGTAATACACCAAATAAAATTATTCCAGTGACGGCAGAACAATGGCAAGCAGGAGTTAACTTAGATATAGAGATTCCTGTGAACGGCGAAGCCTTAGTGACAGTGAACACAGCGAAAATTACGGGAGAACCAAGACAACTTTTAACCGCAGAAATGACAGCTAGTGGAAACTTTTCTGCAGTGACAGCTAGTAACTTTGTACGTATTCAAGGAGAAGATCAAACGATTACGCCAACACCAGTAGAAGAAGGTTTCATTAGTACACCAACGTTTGATTTTGGGAAAATTACGATTAACAGTAGCACTAAGCAGTACGGACTGAAAAAAGCAGCTGATTACTATGGCAACGGCACACGTAATCCATATCTACGAATAAAGACAAGCCAACCTAATTGGCAGTTAACAGCACAATTGTCACAGTTAACAGCATCAGCTGATAGTTTGCCAACTAGTACGCGTTTATTATTAGGAAGTGCGGATGTTATAGCAATCGAAAACTATAATCAAGTCACAGAGTTAACAAATAAAGTTGGGGTTACGAAAGCCTTAACTTTGACGAGTGACGGCACATCTACACCAGTAATTCTTAATAACCAATTTACAGGTAATGATGTCTATCAATTAGATTTTGATTTTGCCAATGTGAAATTAGAAGTCCCTGCCAATCAAGGGAAAATAAATGAGAAATATCAAGGAACGGTGACGTGGAACTTAGTCACTGGACCTTAAAAAAATAGTAAACCGCCCCCAAAAAGTTAGACTTTTTGAGGGCGGTTTACTATTTTATGGAAAGCCAATTTTATCTAATGGATAATAACGAAAAGTCAAAACACCTTCCACACTCGCTTGTTTAACAAAGCCAAAGTAACGACTGTCATCTGAGCGCGGGCGATTATCCCCCAAGACAAAATACATGCCTTCTGGAACGGTCAGGGATTGGGTGGCTTCTAAGGTCTCTAGCGTAAAATCTTGGGTATAATTTTCATTTTTAGAGACATTTCGTTTAGCACTTGCTAAGTAATCTTCACTGAGTGATACACCATTAATATAAAGGGTATCATCGCGATACTCGACTGTTTCGCCAGGTAAACCAATTAAACGTTTGGCTACTCGTTGGCCGTTGCGAGGACTAGGGAAAGCGATAATATCAAAGCGCTGAGGCTTTTTAATCGAGGTCACCCATAAACGGTCGTTGTTATGAAGTGTTGGTTCCATTGAAGAGCCGTTCACCGCAGCAGGGGAGAAAACATAGTGTCGAATTAGCAAGACAGCGACGACTAACAAAACCAACTGAACCAATCGTTTTAATAATGAGGACATGGACTTCACTCCTTTGTCCTTTTAGTGTACTACAGACAAGGAAAAGAAAAAAGTTTTCCCCTTAAGAAAGATGTGCTAAAAAACGTTTCATAAAGCGTTGGCGAATTAAAATACCAACATAAGCAGCTGCGACAGCCTTGATGATACCAGGAATAATAAACGGAGCAAACCCGCCAGCGAAAGCGTTTGGCCACGGCAGATTTGCGGAATATTTCAACCAAATCATGCCGAAAACTAAGGTAACTAAGGCACCGGCAATATTTGCGATAATGGCCCAAGTATAGTTAAAGGTTGTTTTTTCTAAAATATAACCAGTTAATAAGCCGTTAAAGATAAATCCGATTAAATAGCCGCCAGTTGGTCCAAAGAGTACACCGAACCCACTAGACATCCCAGCGTAAACGGGTAAACCAATTAATCCTAATAAGAAGTAAATTAAAATAGCGTAGGTCCCCGTTCGCTTGCCCAAAACGGTAGCGGTTAAGCCGATGGCAAATGTTTGTCCAGTTAAGGGGACAATCCCCAATGGAATTGTAAATTGTGAAAGTACAGCAATAATCACAGCGAATTCTGCTGCTAAAATTAAAGAGCGTAACGATGCTTTATTCATAAGAAGCCTCACTTTCTATTGTTAACCAATTATTTTTATTTGGTTAACAATAGTTTAGCGGAAGTAAACAATTTTGTAAAGAGGGCAAAGAAAAAAACCTTGCCAAGAAAGGCAAGGTTTTGAAAGAAGGTAAGAACCGTAGTTCGACCTTTTGAAATCTTAAAGTTTTTGGTTGTAGTATTCAACGACAAGTGCTTCGTCGATTTCTGGGTAAAGTTCATCACGTTCTGGTAAACGAGTGAAGCTACCTTCTAATTTTTCAGTGTCAAAGCTTACGAATGCTGGACGTCCAACAGTTGCTTCAACCGCTTCTTTAATTGTTGAGATGTTTTGAGATTTTTCACGAACACCGATCACTTGACCAACTTCAACGTGGTATGATGGAATATCAACACGTTTGCCGTCTACAGTGATGTGACCATGGTTAACTAATTGACGTGCTTGACGACGAGTAGTTGCAAGACCTAAACGGTAAACAACGTTATCTAAGCGTTGTTCTAGTAAAACCATGAAGTTAACACCGTGTTTACCTTCTTTGATTTTGCTTGCTTTAATGAACAACGTACGGAATTGACGTTCGTTCATGCCATACATATGACGTAATTTTTGTTTTTCAGTTAATTGCATTCCGTATTCAGAAACTTTACCACGGCTGTTAGGTCCGTGTTGTCCTGGTTTGTAAGGGCGACGAGCTAGTTCTTTACCAGTACCTGATAAAGAGATACCTAGACGACGAGATACTTTCCATGATGGTCCAGTATAACGAGACATTAAAAATTCCTCCAATAAATAAATGTTTTTTTGGAGTAAAATAATTAGATGAAAAATTCATATTCGTTCAGTTCATTCTTCAACCTTCGCCTTTGCAGCCGCGGTTACGCAGTTGAACCAAGTTTGGCAATGAACTGTTGACGAGTTATTATTCTTCTGCTGCAATTATTTTACACAAAATCTAGTATACTTAATAGGATAGGAAACGTCAAGGTTTTAAAGTGAAATATGAAAAAAAGGTAGACAAAAACACTTTTCCTCATTAGAATAAGGGGAGATGTTTTGAAAATATAAGTTGAAAACGGAATGAAAGGGAGTTTACAATGAAGTCTGGTTCACCATTGTTTGAACAAATTGATAAATCCATCGACAAGAAAGTGAATTTATTCTCAAACAGCTTTTCCCGCTACGCTGTTCGTGCAATGCTTGCTTGTCTATTTTTAACGTTGGGAACAGCCGTTGCTTTTGCAATCGCAATTAAAGGAGAAGGAATTTCTCATGGTTTAGGGAAAATGCTTTACGCCTTCATGTTCAGTTGGTCACTTGTAATGATTTTATATATGAATGCCGAACTTGGTACCTCGAATATGTTGTACATGACTGTTGGGGTCTATCGTAAAAAAGTCAACTTTTCCTTAGCTGCAAAAATTTTATTTACCTGTATCTTATTCAATTTAATTGGTGGCGTCTTGTTTGGTTTCTTGGTATCACTTACGGTGCCGTTCCAAGATTTGCCAAAAGATAGTTTCTTCTTTACATCGATTGCTGGAAAATTAGAAAAAACCACCCTACAGATTTTAGTTGAAGCTATGTTCGCCAATATTGTAGTTAATACAGCCGTATTAGTGAGTATGCGAATGAAAGATGACGCCGGCAAAGTCGCGGCCATTATTTTCATTATCTTTATCTTTGCGTTCCTTGGTTTTGAACACGTGATTGCCAACTTCCCAGCCTTCAGTTTAGCTTACTTTGCTTCGAACGGCGCAATTGAAGCTTTCACAGCTGGTAATGTTGTTCATAATCTGTTCTGGGCCTTTATCGGTAACTTTATCGGTGGTGGCTTAATTATGGGTCTCGGCTATGCCTGGTTAGATAAAGACAACAAAAACTTAACGTATTTTGATTAATTGACCAACCAACTATACTAAAACATGGTACACTGTTTTAGTATAGTTTTTTTATTATAAGGAGCGAAGGAATGGACACACTTCAATTTCAGAAGAACCCAGAAACAGCAGCAAAAATGTCTGCTTATATGAAACATCAATTTGTTTTTGCAGGCATCCCCGCCCCAGAACGTCAAGCGTTAAGTAAACAACTTTTAAAAGAAAGTCATACGTGGCCAAAGGAAAAATTATGCCAAGAGATTGAGGCTTATTATCAAAAAACAGAACGAGAATATCAGTATGTCGCTATTGATTTAGCCCTTCAAAATGTTCGGAGATTTTCATTAGAAGAGGTCGTAGCGTTTAAAGCCTATGTTCCACAAAAAGCGTGGTGGGACAGTGTGGATGCTTGGCGAAAATTTTTTGGGTCGTGGGTGGCGTTGCATCTGACTGAATTGCCAACGATTTTTGCCCTTTTTTATGGCGCTGAAAATTTCTGGAATCGGCGTGTTGCGCTGAATTTACAGTTGATGTTGAAAGAAAAGACCAATCAGGACCTGTTGAAAAAGGCGATTATTTATGATAGAACTACAGAGGAGTTCTTCATTCAAAAAGCGATTGGCTGGTCATTACGCCAATATAGTAAAACGAATCCGCAATGGGTCGAGGAATTGATGAAAGAATTAGTGTTGAGTCCTTTAGCACAACGAGAAGGCAGTAAATATTTAGCGAAAGCGAGCGAATAAGGAGAAATGATGGAAAGAAAACTTTTTGCATTTGATATTGATGGGACGTTGTTAAATTCGGAGAAGAAAGCATTGGATAGCACGAGAGAAGCGCTAGCAAAATTGCGGGAGCAAGGACACTTAGTTACGCTGGCAACTGGCAGAAGTCGTTATATGGCGCAAGAGGTGATTTGGGATTTAGATTTTACCAATTACGTATTATGTAATGGCGCCGCGGCTTTTGTGGATCATGAGCAATATTATCAAAATTTGTTGCACGCTGAAGCGTTGGAACGTTTGGCACAAGACAGTGATCAACGCGGCTTAGGATTTGCTTGTGTGGGCTTAGATGATATTAAGAAGAGCAACCAGCACCGTGCTGAAAAAATGGAAATTGCGATGAACTCTTTTCATTTTCATTCACCTGCTTATGATGAACACTTTTATCGTCAAAATGATATTTACCAAGCGCTGGCTTTTTATGACGCAGAAGATCAGTGTACGTTTGAAGAAGAATACCCAGAATTTCGCTTTATTCGCTGGCATCAACATAGCGTAGATGTTGTGCCTAAAGATGGCTCAAAATCAGCTACGTTAACGTATTTAGCTAAACGTGTGGGTATTGATGCAAAAAATATCATTGCCTTTGGGGATGGCGAAAATGACCGAGAAATGTTAAGTCATGCAGGAATTGGCGTTGCAATGGGCAATGCGAGTCCTTCCATTCAAAAAGCGGCTACGATGGTCACAGATACAAATGATAATGATGGGATTTGGAAAGCCTTAAAAGAAATGAAGGCCATTTAAAAAAACTGGGCCGTTTGTCTGAAAACAAACGGCCCAGTTTTTTTCTTTATTCGATGACTAAAACGCCCTCTTTTAAAGCAAATGGATTTTCTTTGTTAATATGATCGTAGAACATGATGCCATTAATATGATCAATTTCATGTTGAACCACAATCGCTTCGTAGTTTTTTAAACGAACTTTGTGTTTTTCGCCAGCCATGTCAAAATAACTGACGGTAATTTTGTTATGGCGAACGACATACCCAGGCACATCCCGATCGACAGATAAACAGCCTTCCCCTTCACCTAAACATACATCTTGCACAGAATGGCTCAAAATTTTAGGGTTGTACATCACCGTACTTAATGAAGGCGTTTCGTTTTCTGGGTCGTTACTAGGAACATGGACAGCAATAATTCGTTTAGAAATATCTAATTGTGGTGCAGCTAAACCAACGCCACCACGTAATTGTAATTCTTCGGCTTTGACTGGATCTTGACTATTTTTTAAGAAAGTCAACATGTCTTCGCCTAATTGTCGGTCTTCCTCAGTGATAGGGACAGGCACTTCTTCTGCCACAGCACGAAGTGTGGGATTCCCTTCACGAATAATATCTTTCATTGTAATCATTCAATGGTTCCTCCTTTGAAACATAAAAAAATTCTTCTTTTATTTATTCATGCGCTGAAATAATCAGTTGTTTACCACCATTTAGTGTATCACAAAATCACCAAAAAAGGGGCTAGATTGTTTAAAAAAACTATCGAATAATAGAGATTAAGCTTGCATTTTAGCGGTGTTTCCTGTAAAGTAGGCTTGTGTGGAAACACACCATCTATCACTTGGTTTAGCGAGTCACCAACGCTTCACTCAGTGATCAGACGAATAATAGAGAAAGAGGTGGAACAAATGGCAATTTCACAAGAAAGAAAAAACGAAATCATTAAAGAATACGCACGTCATGAAGGAGATACTGGTTCTCCAGAAGTACAAATTGCTGTCTTAACTGAAGACATTAACCAATTGAACGAACATGCGCGTACACACAAAAAAGATCACCATTCTTACCGTGGTTTAATGAAAAAAATCGGTCACCGTCGTAACTTGTTAGCTTACTTACGTAAAACTGACATCCAACGTTACCGCGAATTGATCCAACGTTTAGGATTACGTCGTTAATCATTACGTATAAAGCGAGGTTCAATCAGAATCTCGCTTTTTATCTTATTGTCACTATTGAAGGTCCTCTTTGGAAAGTTTTTAGGAACTACTAACCAAATGAAAGAGCAGCAACGACTTGTTACTTTTTCATTTGTTTAGTAGCCGTCTGACTTTTCCAAAGAGCAAGAGTAAAGGAGAAGAATCATGACAGAAAAACAAGTCTTTAAAACAACTTGGGGCGGCCGCCCACTAGAAGTAGAAATCGGCCAATTAGCCAAACAAGCCAATGGAGCTGTCTTAGTACGTTACGGCGATACGGTCGTTTTAAGTGCTGCTGTTGCCTCTAAAGAAGCAAAAGATGTAGACTTTTTCCCATTAACTGTAAACTATGAAGAAAAAATGTATGCGGTAGGAAAAATTCCTGGCGGCTTCATTAAACGTGAAGGTCGTCCAAGTGAACGTGCGACATTAACCGCTCGTTTAATCGACCGTCCTATTCGTCCAATGTTCTCAGAAGGCTTCCGTAACGAAGTTCAAATTACGAACATCGTTATGAGTGTGGAGCAAGACTGTACACCAGAAATGGCTGCAATGTTTGGGTCTTCCTTAGCGTTAGCAATTTCAGATATTCCGTTTGATGGACCAATTGCTGGTGTTGACGTTGGCCGTATTAATGGCGAATATGTTTTAAATCCAACGGTAGAACAAGCGGAACAAACAGATATTGAATTAACTGTTGCTGGAACAAAAGAAGCCATCAACATGGTTGAAAGTGGTGCCAAAGAAGTATCAGAAGAAGATATGTTAGGTGCCTTACTTTTCGGTTTTGATGCCATTAAAGAACTAGTGGCGTTCCAAGAAGAAATCGTTGCCGCTGTAGGTAAACCAAAAATGGACGTGGACTTATTACAAGTGGACGCTGATCTTAAAAAAGAAATTTTTGATGCGTACTACAATACAATGAAAACAGCCGTAATGACGGAAGAAAAATTAGCACGTGAAGTTGAAATTGACAAAGTAAAAGATACAGTCAAAGAAGTTTACGCTGAAAAATTTGCGGAACACGAAGAAGAAGCGCAATTACTAAAAGAAGTGAAACAAATTGCGGAAGATCTTGAAAAAGATGTCGTACGTGAGTTAATCACGATCGATAAGATTCGCCCGGATGGCCGTAAATTAGACGAAATTCGTCATTTATCATCAGAAGTAAGTATTTTACCACGTGTGCATGGTTCTGGCTTATTTACTCGGGGTCAAACACAAGCTTTATCCGTTTGTACATTAGCGCCTTTAGGGGAACATCAAATTATCGATGGGTTGGGTGTCCAAGATAGCAAACGTTTCATCCATCATTATAACTTCCCACAATTCTCTGTTGGTTCAACAGGACGCGCGGGCTCACCAGGTCGTCGTGAAATCGGTCACGGTGCGTTAGGTGAACGTGCCTTAGCACAAATTATTCCATCAGAAGAAGACTTCCCTTACACAATCCGCTTAGTAGCAGAAGTGTTAGAATCAAATGGTTCTTCTTCACAAGCAAGTATTTGCGCGGGAACATTAGCATTAATGGATGCGGGTGTGCCAATTAAAGCGCCAGTTGCAGGTATTGCAATGGGTCTTGTTAGTGATGGCGAAAACTATACAATCTTAACAGATATTCAAGGTTTAGAAGACCACCTTGGCGATATGGACTTTAAAGTAGCGGGAACGAAAGACGGAATCACTGCTTTACAAATGGACATCAAAATCCAAGGAATTACAGAACAAATTTTAACGGAAGCATTAGACCAAGCGAAGAAAGCACGGATGGAAATTCTAGAAGAATTAACAACAACGATTGCTGCTCCTCGTGAAGAATTAAGTCAATATGCACCGAAAATTGAAATGATTCAAATTAAACCAGCGAAAATTAAAGATGTCATTGGTAAAGGTGGCGAAACAATCAACAGCATTATTGATGAAACCGGCGTTAAGATTGATATCGATCAAGACGGTAACGTAAGTATTGCTTCATCAGATGCTGAAATGATTAAAAAAGCCATCAAGATTATTGAAGAATTAACCAAAGAAGTTGAAGTCGGTCAAGTTTACTTAGCAAAAGTTGTCCGCATTGAAAAATTTGGTGCGTTTGTTAACCTAATTAAAGGCAAAGATGGCTTGATCCATATTTCTCAATTAGCAAACGAACGTGTGAACAACGTTGAAGATGTCGTGAAATTAGGCGACGAAGTCCTTGTCAAAGTAACTGAAATTGACAAACAAGGCCGTGTCAACGTGTCAAGAAAAGCATTATTAAACGAAGAAAACAAAGAAAAATAATTTCTTTTTAAACCAACGAAAACCAAGGAAGCTTCCTTTCTTTTCGTTGGTTTTTTCGTTGAAAACAAGCCCTAAAAAAGAAATGATAAAAAAAGCTAAAGACGATCGCCAACTCTTTTGTTTATAGTCAATTAGTGGTAAAATTAATACTATCAGTCTGAAGAATATCTGGGGTGTCTTTGTGAAAAAATTTAATCCAAATAAAAATATAATCATTACCTTAATTTTAGTCATTATTTTAGTAACCATTATTAGTTTAACTGCTGCGCAACGTTCTGAAAAAGGCAAAACCAATGTCGTTCAAGGTGGCGTCAATAATAGCGTTAGTATGGTGGACCGTGTGATTTCTTTTCCAGCTCGTGTGGTGGAAAATGGCTTGTCTTCAATGGGCAATTTAATTAACACGTTTAAAGAAAACGAACGTCTAAAAGAAAAAATTGATAGCTATAATGAATTAGCTGTCCAAAACAATAACTATAAACGTGAAATTGATAGTTTAAAACAAGAATTGAATCTGAACGAAACGTTAGCCAACTATGAAAAAGTAACTGCGAATGTCATTACGCGTTCGCCGGATACTTGGCAAGACTTATTAATTATCGATAAAGGAACCAATGACGGCATTGAAGCGGGCATGGCGGTCATGGCGCAAAAAGGGTTAGTGGGGCGTGTTATTGAAGTCAATGCAACGACTGCAAAAGTGGAACTACTAACGTCTAAAAATGTTAACTCGAACCATTTCCCTGTGCGAGTAACTTCCGCAAATGGCGAATCATTTGGTTTACTTAAAAATTACGACAATAAGACGAATGCATTAATTGTGTCACAATTAACTGGCGATGCCACTCTGAAAGAAGGCGATGTCGTTCAGACTTCTGGCTTAGGTGGTAATTCCCCAGCCGATTTAGCGGTAGGGACAGTTATTAAAGTGAAACCAGATAGTTTTGGTTTAGATCGTGAAGTGTATGTGAAACCTTATGCGGATGTCTATGGTATCTCCGTTGTGACGGTCGTGAAAAGATCGGCAGGGGAAAGCGAATGATTCGGAAAGAGTATTTAAAATACGTCACACCTATTCTCTTGTTTTTCTTAATGTTAATTGATGCACATTTAACAAAGTCTTTTGAAACGTGGACAAGTAATGTTTACTTCGCCAGTTCTCATCTGTTATTACTTGCGTTTATGTTTGCCGTTCCTAATTTTTCTAAACGTTATTTATTAATTACTTCGTTAATTTTAGGCTTCATTTGCGATAGCTACTACATTGGCATTATCGGGATTTATACAGTTGCGCTGACGCTTTCGGTTATGTTGATGTATACATTTAAAGAAGTAATTCAAACAAATTTATTAACTGGTTTTTTTGGGATCGTCATTTTTACCACGTTGTATGAACTGATTGCGGTACTGATTCAAGTGGCCTTTCATTTAGCGGATGTCAGCCCAATTTTATTTATTACACGTGTGTTGGGCCCTACATTGCTATTGAACATGGTGTGGTATGTTATTTTATCTTATCCACTGAAAAAACTGTTTTCCGTAAAATAAAAATTGGAAATTTTGTTCGTTTGCGAAAAATGCTTATTTGTTAGCATTTTTCGCTTTTTTTATTTTTTTTAAATAACAAAACGATGAGAAGCTTACCCTGGAGCCTTGAAGAAAGTTGTGAAAAAAGTGAAGCTTTTTTTTGTCATTTACAAGAAGAAAATTGAAATATTACTGTAACATCCATATTATCTCAGTGACATACAGCTATGCTACAATTGCTCTATCGTTGAAAAAGAGAAATTTATTCAAATTTTAATAAATAATAAAAAAGCTTAACAAAAAAGGATTTTCGGAGGACAACAGATTGAAGAAAAGTGTATTATCGGCTCTAATGGTATGTTCTATTACCTTAACAAGCGTAGCGCTGCCATCCGCAGCATTTGCAGATGAATACGATACAAAGATTCAACAACAAGATCAAAAAATTAATGCGTTAACTAGCCAAATGTCAGATGCAGAAGCAAAAGTTGCCGCGATTGAAAATGATATGGTTGAAACGGCCAAACAAATCGATACATTAACAGCTAAAAAGAACAAGCTATCATCAGAAGTATCTAAATTATATAGTGAAATTTCTGATTTGAATGTCCGTATTCAAAAACGTGAAGTACAAATGACAAAACAAGCACGCGATGTCCAAGTGAATGGTCAAAGTGATTCAATTATTGATGCTGTCTTAGATGCAGATTCAGTAGCAGATGCAATTGGTCGCGTTCAAGCGGTCTCAACAATGATGAGCGCCAACAATGAATTACTAGAACAACAAAAAGAAGACAAAGCGACTGTTGAAAAGAAAACAAAGAATGTTGAAAAACAAATTGCTGAATTAGAAGCAGCAACAAAAGAATTAAATGACAAAACAGAATCATTAAAAACATTGAAGATTCAACAAGAAGTGGCTAAAAATGATTTAGAAGCGCAACGTTCTGAAGAACAAGGGAAAAAAGACGGCTTCATTAAACAGAAAAAAGAAGCGGAAAAACGTTTAGCAGAAGAACAAGCACGCCAACGTGCAGCTGCTAAAAAAGCAGAAGAACAAGCGGCAGCGCAAGCACAAGCCGCAGCACTTTTGCTTCA